>ENA-UPTF01001830-UPTF01001830.1-marine-metagenome-genome-assembly--contig:-NODE-1830-length-12957-cov-4.359472_pt1 | contig 12957 bp, 10 predicted proteins | sample MGYA00238166_ERZ767019 | MGnify/ENA primary metagenome ERZ767019 (study PRJEB28930, sample SAMN06266391) | marine metagenome | isolation source: Sea water from 250 m depth | place: Atlantic Ocean...
CTTTTTTGTTCCTCGAACCCATCGACCTGGCACAAATTAGCGACAAGATTGTGGTGGGTAAGCATCACGCCCTTAGGTAGGCCGGTTGTGCCGCTCGAATAGGGCAGAACGACGAGGTCGTTCTTAGGATCGATCTCAACGGCTGGTGCCGATGCGCCGCTGGACGTCAACTCTGAAAATGAGCGCGCACCTTCGCCCTCACCAAAGACATACACCTCCTCAACCGAAGAGTTGCCTGCAGCCTCAAGCGCCTTATCCAAGAACGGGGGTACCGTCACCAAAAGCTTGGCATTAGCATCGTTAAGTTGCTTTGCGAGTTCTGCAGCCGTGTACAGCGGATTGACGGTGGTGTTGATACCACCCACTGAAGCGACAGCATTAAACACCAGCGCATACTCAGGTATGTTGGGACAATAGATTGCTAGGACATCGCCCTTTCTGAATCCTCGCGCATGTAACCCACCAGCAACCGCTTTAATACCATCTGCCAGCTGACCAAAGGTCAGTGTGCGACCGGACGGGCCATCAATCAGTGCTGGTTTGTCGGCAAGCCGATCGGCGTGTCTTAGCGCGTACTCCGTTATTGAAACATCCGGAATTTCCAGTTTGGAGTCTGCACGTTCGCTGGTGTAAATCATTGCCTTCTCTCCAACGTCTTTAATACGATTAGATAATTTCTCAGAATTTTACTCAGGGGTTTTACCTTACCACTCCCCGAATATAAACCCACCCCTCGTCGCAAATTCGTGACGCTTATCTAGATAGTCATAATCAACAGTGACCGTGGATTTACGGCACCTGAACCAATGAAATAGTCGATCCTTATGCTCGTCGAGGATTCCCTGACACGCCGGGTCTGCGGCACGGTCGATCAATTCGTTTGGGTCGGATTCAAGGTCAAACAACTGAGGTTTAAATCCCTCGTAAAACACATACTTCCATCGACCTGACCGCACCATCCAACCTTTTGCTTGGTCAGCTGCTACTTTAAGTTCCAGTCTAGCTTTCCGAGCGAAATAATCGAGCTCAGCCACAACAAATTCTCTTGGTTCGAAGTTCGTTCCTTCGATTGCACCTAAGAATGACCTACCTTCTAACCAAGGTTGACGAGCATCACCACCCAACCTGTCTATAAAGGTCGGTATCAGGTCAATACCCTCGACAAACGCATCAGACGTCGATCCTCTACTCGTGGCAGCAGACTCAGACGGATCAACAACAATAAGCGGAATACGGACGGAGGGTTCGTGAAACAGTTCCTTTTCCCCCAACCAATGATCGCCCAAATAATCACCGTGATCACTTGTAAAAACAATGAATGTATCATCCGCTCGACCCATGTCAGATAGCGCTGCCATCAGGCTACCCAAATGGTCGTCGAGCTCCTTCACAAGCCCCATGTAGGTCGGGATTACATTGTGACGGGCGGCGTCATCCGATAGGACAACACCCTCCCCATGGCTCATAAATGCTTTAACCACGGGGTGAGCATTTTCCCTTTCATCCTCACTGCGAATTGCAGGCAAAACATCTTCAACACCATACATCTGGTGATAGGGTGACGGCACTATGTAAGGCCAGTGCGGCTTGATATAACTCAGATGGAGACTCCAAGGTTCGTCACCAGCTTCCCGAATAAAATCTATAGCTCTGCGAGTCATGTAGGCCGTTTCAGAATGCTCAGCCGACACTCGCGCTGGAAGATGGGCATTTCGCATATACCACCCACTAACAATTTCACCTGCGTCATTCAGTGCAGATGCTGCAAAATCATTCCATGGATTCTCTGATTCGTAACCTTGGTCTCTTAGATATTTGTTGTACCTAAGATTGGGATCAAACATCCCCATCGGATGTAATCCGTCATCCCTTTCGTAGGGCTCAAATCCGCACTCCAACACGTAGCGACCGCCACTATTTTCTGCTGGCAGACTTAGGCGTTCCACATCAGTTTGATTACCCCCAAAGTGGGTTTTGCCAACTAGAGCCGAACGCAGTCCCTCAGCCCGCATGTAATCGCTAAGCGTCCACTCATCGGTACGAATGGGCACCCGATTGTAGGCACAGCCATGACTCGCCATTGTGCGACCGGTATAAAATGACATCCGTGATGGACCGCAGATCGCCGCGTTGCAATACGCACGGTCAAATTTCATACCTCGAGTCGCCAAAGCATCAATGTTAGGTGTTTCCAACGTCGGATGCCCGTAACAACCTAGATAGTCTGCCCTGAGCTGGTCAGCCATAATGAATAGAATGTTTCGAACGTCGGACATAGAACTTAGTATAACGGGACGGACCGCTTCTTCTGTGAAATGCGCTTACCGGTCGACCTGATGTTTGCCAGCCTCGAGCACAGACACAGATTCTGAAATTCTGAACGGCTCGGCTGCTTTACCCGTGACGTTAGTATTCACACAGAACAATCCTCCAGCGTGAGGATAACGCTTGAGATCAACATTACGGGCTGCGGTGGTAATAAATAGTGTGCTCATATTCTCCCCACCAAAGGCGCAACTAGTGACCTGTGGCGCAGGGAGTGGAACAACACCCTCGACCTCGCCCTTTGGTGTAAATCGCGTTATACGGTAACCACCCCAATGTGCAAGCCAAATAAATCCCTCATTGTCGATCGTCAGGCCATCTGGATGACCATCCGACGGATCGACCGTAACAAACACTCTACGATTTTTTAATTCTCCGTCAGAATTTCGGTCAAAAGCGTAGACCACACCGCCATGCGTATCAACGTGATACAGCACCTGACCATCGGGTGAAATTGCGGGCCCATTGGTCACCGCATAAGGGCCATCACAACGCTGGAAACTCAAGTCAGCTTCGATCCGGTAGAGCCAGCCTGTTTTTTCTGAACCCTCATCATTCATGGTACCGGCCCAGATCCGCCCTTCTGGATCTGTTTTGGCATCGTTGAAACGATTACCGGGCTGATCAGGTTCTGGATCGAACAGCAGAGCCCGCTGGCCTGACTCTAGGTCAATAAAATATACCCCGGATTTACAACCACCGATCAGTTCTCGCCGCCCCGCACATGGGAGCAACCAACCCGTTTTTTCTGCAAGTGGCCAGGTCTTAACCCGCTGGTTTGTTGTGTGGTACCCATGCGCCTGGCAACCATCAATATCCACCCAGTAAAGTACCGACTGTTCCGGCACCCACAGTGGTCCCTCTCCACAAACAGCCGCACCTGACCAAATACACACAACATCGCTCGCAAGTACTGATGGGGTATTCATTCTGGATACTCAGTCAGTACTGTCCCAAGTCCTGTCGGTCGTCACCTGGTGGGTAGACAGAAACTCATGTCACCCCATTGCACTGTTCCTGTGATGACATCGATCGCCATAAGGTCCTCACCCACAATAACTGGACCAGCATACTCTTCCCGAGCTTGTGCTAACAAATTCGAACGATTGGCATCAGGCGGTACGATATGGGTCAGCACCAAGCAACCTACCCCAGCCTCTCGGGCCACCCTGCCCACGTCGGTACTGGCTGTATGGTAATCAGCAACATTTGCCAATCCCTCTGCCGTGCGGGTGCCCGTGATCGGCATTGAACCATGCTCAAACACTTCGTGAACGAGCACATCGGCATCCCGGGACGCTTCGACTAGATTATCGGAATATCTCGTATCACCACTCACAGCCAGCTTATGTCCAGCTGCCTCGAAAATGAATCCAAATGCTGGTTCAACCGGATGGTGTTCAACCTCAACCATAGTTACCCGACCGCCCTCTTGTTCAAGAATCACTCCTTCGGTGTCCAGCTCATGGACCTCGATCTCGAACGCAGCTATTGAGGAGCGCTTTTCCCATGCAATCCTCAAGTCTCGTTCCGTCTTCCAGACTTCCATTGTCGAATTAACCAGTTGTCGGATACCCGGTGGCCCGTATATCACTTGCTTACGATCGCGGTTCTGATGCCATGAAGAAATGATCAACTGATACAAGTCAACTAGGTGATCCGTATGAATATGCGTAATCAGCAACGCATCAATAATTGCGCCACTGGCACCACAGCCTACCAGTCGTTGAGTAGCGCCGGACCCTATATCAACGACTAAATTCAGACCACCACACTGAACAAAATTGGCAGGCCCGTATCGTTTTGTGCTCACAGCGGGACATCCGGTACCTAGCAGAGTAATTCCTAACATAGTGTTCATGCGTTTCCAGTCTCGTTTGCAAATTTAACACTGACTCTATAGTTCTAAACTCAACTTAATCGGGTACCAATGTTCCATCTGTAAGCTGCTCTCTTAATGCATGTTTGAGTACCTTACCCATGACATTTCGCGGCAGTGCATCGACGCGGACTACTGCCTTGGGATGCTTAAACCGAGCCAGCACTCCATTAAAGTACGACAACAGCGTGGTATTGTCGATATCACTGCCTGCTTCCAGCACGATCACCGCAACAGGTACTTCACCCCACTTACTATCAGGCATTCCGACTACTGCTGCCTCGACTAATCCATCAACTTGATCCAGCACGTACTCGAGTTCGGCAGGGTATATATTTTCACCGCCGGAGATTACAACATCTTTCTTCCGATCATTGATATACACATAACCATCACTATCACAGTAACCAATATCACCTGTTCTGAACCACCCGTTCTGAAGTGCTTCACGGGTTGCTGCCGGATCACCCCAATACTCCGAGAGCACGTTCGGCCCTTGCAGCAGTAGTTCGCCTGACTGCCCTGCAGGTACATCCCGATCTTCGTCATCGACGATTCGAAAGCGCGTATGCAGCGCCCCACGGCCAGTTGAACCAACGCGACTGAACGCATCATCAACACGAAGATAAAGTGCAACGGGTCCAGTCTCTGTCAAACCGTAGTTTTGGATAACTGGAACGTTGCGATCGTGAAAAATATCAATCACCGACTTTTGAACAATGGTCGATCCTGTGGTCACTGACCGAATTGAACTAAAGTCTGTGGATTTGAAGCTCGGATGCTCGGCCAGTGCCATGATGGTAGCCGGAACCAGCACAAGCCGGGTTGGACGACAGTCGCGAATCGCTGACAGCACCATGGCTGGCTCAAAGCGCCTCTGTAACGTAACAGTTGCACCGACATAAAGAGCAGGTGTGGTCTGAATATTCAGCCCACCCACATGAAACATCGGCAATACAGTGAGAATATGATCCGAGCTATCCAGTTCATGCATGTGGACACTGTTCAAAGCATTGAACAAAACGGCTTCCTGAGTCAGCACAGCTCCCTTGGGCTGGCCTGTCGTACCGGAGGTATAGACCAACAGCAAGGGTGTTGTGAGATCAACGTGAGGATTGCGGGTTGCACGTTCCTCCGCACCATCGGCGGCCGCAGCGATATCAGCATGAGTACAGATCTCACAGCCGGGCACGCTTTCAGACAACTGATAACCAACCGTCACGTGATTATCATCGCAGACGAGTATCCTGACCCCGGCATTTTCTAGGATATAAGTCTGCTCCGAAAGCGTCAGTCGCCAATTTAGCGGTAATAGCAAAGCACCCAACCGCGCGCAGGCGAAGAAAAGCACCAACATCTCGGGAGAATTAAAGCCCAAGTAGGCAATACGGTCACCCCGACCGATGTCACGACTCGCTTTTAGGATAGCCGCCGTCGTCTCGATCTGTGACAACAACTGACGGTAGGTGATCTCTCTCCCTTCAAATCGAACGGCCAGTTTTTCAGGAACAAAATCCGCGTGTGTCTCGATCCACTGACAGATGTCGTTGCTCATGATTCATCCGTTTCACCAGCTTCGTAAAGCGTGTCCCGACCCAGTTTGTCGAGGCACAGTTCAGCTGTCCAGGGCAGCATCAAAGAACCACAGCGGGAATCCCGGTAGATCCGTTCCAGCGGCAAAGCCTTGAGCATGGATTGGCCGCCGCAGGTCCGGATTGCAAGCTGAGCCAGTTCATTGGCGTTTTCCATAACAGTATATTGGGCAACGTAAGCCCGCATCACCTGGTCCTTAGTCGGGCTTCGGCGTGCCTCACTCATCACCTGAAACCAGACCGACTTGGTCTGCTCCAGCATGACCCGCATCTGTGCAACCGCCAGTTGTTTAGTCGGATACATCCTTCGTTTTGTCGGTGGCATGTCCGGTAGTTCACCGCGCAAGTACCGAACCGTAAAGTCATAAGCCCCTTGAGCCAAGCCAAGGTAAGCAGGCGACAAAGTCAGAAACATGTGTGGCCACTGACTGGCTGCCTGATAGTAAATCCCGCGTGGCATCAGTTCGGATCCGTCGGGCACAAAAACATCCTCAAACAGCAGTGTACGGCTCACGGTCGCTCTCATACCCATCGGGTCCCAGTCACCGGTAACTCGAACTCCGTCGGCCGCCGCAGGAATGGCCAGGTAAAGCGTGTTTCGCCGGCTCGGGCGATCATCGTCGTTAAGCAGTTCGGTACATAGTGCACCGTAGTAATCCGCACTGCCTGCCAGCGAAGCGAAGATTTTTTTGCCGTTGACCTGCCAGCCCCCCTCAACCCGATGCGCCGTGGTGCCAAAAGCAACAGCGCCCGATGCGGCTGCACCCCCTTCAGAAAATGGCTGTGCATAGATTGCACCGTCATCCAGGATTCGTCGATAGTGTATCGAGCGATTCTGGTGATGCTGCGCCCGAACCGCATCGTCCATATCAAGGTCATCTGTCAGTGCACCTGACCACAAACAGGAACTTACATGCATGTTCCAGGTCAGTGCGGTGGCACCGCAGTAGCGCCCAATCTCTGCTGCTGCCAGGGCATAACACCGCAGCGGTGCCCCGTGCCCACCATCGCTTTGGGGTATACAGATCCCGAGCAGTCCCGCCTCGTGCATATCGCGATAGTTCTCTGTTGGAAACGATGCCTCCCGGTCGTAGCCGGCCGCGCGTTCGGCAAACCGAGATTGACCCAGTTCTCTGGCCACAGTCGACAGCTCGCGCTCTTGAGAGGTCAGTCCCCAGGCATCTGCTTCGAACATCGGTGCATCAGGCCGGTCATCTACCGGGTGAGTCTCCATATCTATGACTCCAAGCCTTGCTGATGTCGTTGAATAAACTCGAGCACAGTGCTGTTAAACCCTTGTGCATTCTCTATGGGTGCCAGGTGCCCTGTGTCAGTGAGTAAAACATACTCAGCGCCTGGTATCTTCGAGGCCATCTTCTCCATCATGGGTGCGGGCGCGTTTCGATCCTGATCACCTGCCAGCACCAGTGTGGGTCGCGTAATTCTGGGCAGGTTGTCCCGACCCTCGAAGGTCACAATGCATCGCATCGCTGCGCTATAGGTATCAGGCGTGATTTGATTCATGCAGGCCTTGGCCAATCTCAAAGCATCATCGGATGTGCCCGTTGCAATGAGCTCCGGAATGACATCTTCGGCGATATCGGCCATCGTCTTCCCCTCCTGCAACGGCCTGAGGCGATCATCAATGAACTTTTTCTGAAAATCACCCGATGGATTGCCGAATGCCGGCGAGGTCTGGGCCAGCACCAGGGTCGCCAGCCGGTTCTGGTGATGGCGGGCGAATTCCTGCACCACCATACCGCCGATAGAGTGGCCAACAGCGTGCACTGTGTCGACATCGAGTTGATCCACCAGCCAGAGCATAGCATCAGCCAGCCCCGGAAAATTCATGTCTTGCAACAAATCCGACTGTCCATAGCCTGGCATGTCCCAGGCAACAGCACGAAAGCCAGCCTGCGCAAAAACTTCCAGCTGGTACTTGAACCCCAGGGCCCCACCACCGATGCCGTGCAGAAAAATCACCGTGGGACCTGATCCTGTTTCGATATAGTCGACCTTACTCACTCGATTCCGCTCCAACCAGCTGACCGCTTTCAACGACCGGAACCCCGTCTAAGGCGACTGTGCACCCGATCATGGGTAAATCAAAGTGACCCAACGTAAATCGTTTAGCAAATTCGTTAGCGCCAGTTGAAAACAGAAAATTTCCTGCAAGCGCCCGTAGTTCAGTGCCGTTGATGTCGTGTTTGTCATACATGGTCAACGCTTCATGGCGCGCATTGGGATTGAGCCCCCAGCCCACATGGGAGACCCCATAAGCGTCAGGATCATCCCAGGCTGCGTAATACTCACGCATCAACTGCGCATCGAGTCCGTCGCCTTCGACCTGGGTCACATAATCATTCTCAATAATCAACGTGATGGGTGTTTCGATGTAGCGCTTGAATGTCAGGTTGATATCACCCGGCTTCATCACTAATCGGCCGTTAACCGCATTTCGGCCTGGAAACATGACCACTATCCCACCCGGCCAGTGTGTCACGGTACCCGGTCTGTCTGTCCATCCCCATACACCGGCAACGGGACAGTCAGAAATATCAATCACCAGATCACTGCCGGCATCCGATGTCACTGTCATCTTGTGAGCTGCTTTGGCCTGTTTAACTGCATCACGGACCCTGGGTTTTAGATCCTCGGCCGGACGTAGGCGCTCGAGCGCTTCCGGGTGCTCATTCGAGATCATCAGTACCCTGGCGCCGCCCTTCAAAATCGTCGGCAATTCGGTCGAATGCAGCAATCCTTCACAGGTGAGATCGATAACCATCGTTGCGTTAGCGAGCGCACTTAGTGCTGCTGTGTTCTGCTGCAACGCTTCGGATGCACCAGTTGATCGAACAGAAACTGGTGCGGTCTGAACCGGTGTCGGCATTACCACATGAAATGGGCGGGCCTTAAGGTCCAACAGGGCGAGCTCCGTAAGCTGAACATTCACAGCACGCGACTGGGTCTCAGACAGGATTGCCACCTCCTCACCTGGGGTCACTTTGCACAGCTCGAATACATCACGGAATGCATCAACCCATTTGCCTTCAATACGGTCAGTAAACATGCGCTTCTCCTTGCCCTATCAGGTTTCTGCTAGCCTGAACCTTCAGCCACGACAGCTGTACATTCCACTTCGACCTTGGCTCGATCCTCGACCAGGGCTGTGACTTCGACCGCGGTCATAGCGGGAAAATTCCGCCCGATAATCTCTCGGTAAGCCTGGCCAATCTCCTTGAGTCCCGCGATGTAAGCGGCCTTGTCGGTGACATACCACGTCATGCGAACGATATCCTCGGGCCCAGCCCCAGCGGCTTCCAGAACCGCGACAATATTTCGGAGTGCCTGTGCGGCCTGCTCCGCTATGTCATCAGAATTAAACCGCTCCTCACTATCCCAACCCACTTGTCCGGCGACATAGATCTGACGCCCCTGGGCGATAACAGCGTTCGAATAACCCTTGGGGCGATGCCAACCCTCAGGGAGTACTGTTCGGTTACCCATTATGCGCTCCTTCTTTCTGTGCCATTTCACGGAGACGGAAACGCTGAATCTTACCGGTCCCTGTTTTGGGTAGTTCATTCACGAATTCCACCTCACGCGGGTATTTGTATGGCGCGATCGTGTTCTTTACATGATTCTGGAGTTCAACCGCCAATTCTGGATCCACATTAGCATTATCAGCACACACGACGAACGCTTTGATAATAGTACCGCGTTGTTCATGTTGCTTGCCGACTACCGCACACTCGGAAACCGCCGGATGTTTAAGCAATGCATTCTCAACTTCTGGTGCACCCACGTTGTAACCCGATGAAACAATCATGTCATCGGTCCTTGCTTCATACCAAATATAGCCGTCTTCATCCAGATAGGCGGCATCACCCGGCAGATTCCATCCATCATAGACATAAGTCTTCTGGCGTTCATCAGCCAGATAGCGGCAACCCGTAGGCCCCTTTACTGCCAGTCGCCCCACCTGTCCCGTTGGTAACTCGGCGCCATTATCATCCAGAATTGCAACACGGTACCCGGGCACCGCTATGCCGGTCGCACCGGGTTTCATATCTTCCTCGCGCGCGGTCACGAAGACGTGCAACATTTCGGTAGAGCCGAGCCCATCGATCAGCTTAACGCCGGTGGCCTGAAAAAAAGCATCAAAGGTAGCGGCTGGCAGATGTTCTCCAGCCGATACCGCCTTGCGCAAAGACGAAATATCATGCGTGGACAGTTCTGGCAACATCGCGCGGTAAGCGGTGGGCGCTGTGAAACAGATCGTCGCACGGTAATGTTCTATAGCCTCAAGCAATACAGGGGGCGATACCTTTTCCAGTAGAAGCACCGCGGCGCCCACATCGAGCGGGAAAAGCGCCATACCTCCCAATCCAAACGTAAACGCCAGCGGCGGGCTGCCGCAAAAAATATCATCGGGCTCAGGCCTTAAGACCATGCGATTGAATCCATCGCAAACGGCCAGCAGGTCCCGGTGAAAATGCATCGTCCCTTTTGGCTGACCGGTTGTGCCAGAGGTAAAGGCAATCAGGCAAACATCATCTATCGCGCTGTCAAAAGGTGTGTAATCAGTCGGTTTCCCATCCATCAATGACTCAAGCCCGTCGGCTACTGTCGAATTAAAGTAACCAATCGTAGTCAGGTCTGGCGCACGGACCCGACAGACTTCGAGCTCGTCGCGCAGTTGCCAATCACACAATGCATGGGTAATTCGAGCCTTATTCAGTATGTCACTTAGCTCTGTAGACCGCAGCAGCGGCATAGTGCCTACCGCGATCCCACCCACCCGCATCACCGCCAGGTAGGCCGCCAGCATCATCGGGTTATTCGCAGAGCGCAGCAGCACTCGATTCCCAGGTACCAAGGCATAGTCTTCAACCAAAACATGTGCGATCCGGTTGACCTGCTGATAGAGGTGTTCGTAAGTCCAGCGATCATTCGGCGTTATCAGTGCTGTTCGATCGCCCTCACCTTTCTCGATCCATTGATCGAGAAACCGCGTGACGCAGTTGAATCGATCAGGATAGTGGTATGCACTGTGCGTCAGGTCGATCTCTGGCCACAACTCGATTGCCGGTAGATTTTCGCGAGCAAATGTATCTATGGCTTCACCCATTCGCTTTATGATCTCTGTTGATCAACGCACGATCGACAATTGCGGTAAAAGGTCAAATCAAGGCGCTCCCAGGATCTGCCGGGCAATAATCAACTTCTGTATTTCGCTTGCACCTTCATAAACCCGCATGGCTCGAATATCCCGGTACAACTCTTCGACCTTGCGACCGGTCCGAACACCCTGTCCACCGTGTAACTGAACTGCAGAATCAATAACACGCTGTGCTTCTTCGGTGGCAAACAATTTTGCCATGGATGCTTCCCTGGAGATCCGTGGGGCCCCGGTATCTTTAGTCCATGCAGCACGATAGACCAGTAAAGCAGCCGCATCGACACCCGTTGCCATATCTGCAATTCGGGCCTGTGTCATCTGATAGCTGGCAAGTACCGTTTCACCGATTTTTCGTTCCCCAACAAACCTGACTGTTTCACTCAAGGCACGTCGGGCCAGTCCCAGCGCCGCCGCACCGACAGTAGAACGAAAAATATCCAACGTCGCCATAGCCACCTTGAACCCCTCGCCGGGCGCACCAACTCTCAGTTCGGCCGGTACCCGGACCGAATTAAATTCCAAGGTCGCCAGTGGATGGGGTGCAATAGTCTCAATCCTTTCGGTGATGGATAACCCGGGACTATCCGACGGCACGATAAAAGCGGATAGTCCTCTAGTTCCGGATTCCTCACCGGTACGCGCGAATACGACATAATGATCCGCAATACCGCCGTTGGATATCCAGGTCTTGCAGCCATCAATCAGGTAATCGGTACCATCTGTCTTTGCCGTGGTCGTAATTGATGCGACGTCAGAGCCGGCTTCGGGTTCGGACAGAGCAAACGCAGGAAGCGTCTGCCCACTCGCGGCACCTGGAAGAAACTGTTTTTTCTGGATCTCTGTACCGAACAGTGATATCGGACCGGAACCCAAGCCTTGCATGGCAAATGCAAAATCAGCCAATCCGGAGAACCGTGCCAACGTTTCACGGATCACACACAGCGATCGTACATCGAACGGCGAATCATCTTCGGCCACCGCCTGACGACAAATTCCTGCATCACCCAATTTACGAACCAGATTGACACAGGTGTCATCCAACCCGTCACTCGTTTCAATTATCTGGTCAACGTGCGCTGCCGCCCATAGCTCCACACTTTCTGCCAGCACCCGATGCTTATCGTCAAAAAAAGGCCAGTCGAGATAACTTGTATCTGGCATCTCAGTTACCTTCAAAGACCGGCGTGCGTTTGGCAGCAAAGGCTTCGAAGGCGCGGTTAAAGTCTTTAGTGGTCATACATTCAGCCTGGGCACGTGCCTCCGAATCGATAGCCTCATCGACGGACATACTCCATTCTGCGTGCAATTGTCTTTTGGTTACGGCGTGCGCATAGCTAGGTCCTTGTGCCAACGAAAGTGCCAACGCCTGAGAGGCATCCAGAACTGACTCCGGTGTTTCGATTCGATTAAAAAACCCCCATCGCTCACCTTCATCGGCATCCATAAAACGACCTGTGTAGAGCAATTCTGAGGCTCGACCATGCCCGATAATACGGGGCAGCATTGCGCACGCACCCATGTCACAACCTGCCAGTCCGACCCGGACAAACAAGAATGCAGTGCGCGTCCTGGCAGTTCCGAGTCGGATGTCAGAAGCCATCGCCAGTATTGCGCCTGCACCAGCACAAATGCCATCCACCGCAGCCACAATTGGCTGTGGACAGTGACGCATCGCCTTAACCACGTCACCCGTCATCTGCGTAAATTGTTCGAGACCCACCTCATCACGTTTAGTCAGTGGTTCAATGATTTCAAAGACGTCACCGCCTGAACAGAAATTTCCTCCAGCACCGGTAATCACAACGGACCTGATCTGATCACAATCATTTAGCTCTTCAAAGACATCCCGAAGTTCGGCGTAGGATTCAAATGTCAGTGGATTTTTTCGCTCTGGACGATTCAACGTAATTGTCGCGACCTGGTTAGTGACCTGCCAATCGAAATGGTGGGACTTATAGTCAGTCATGTTAATCATATTC
>ENA-UPTF01001831-UPTF01001831.1-marine-metagenome-genome-assembly--contig:-NODE-1831-length-12945-cov-7.955859_pt1 | contig 12945 bp, 11 predicted proteins | sample MGYA00238166_ERZ767019 | MGnify/ENA primary metagenome ERZ767019 (study PRJEB28930, sample SAMN06266391) | marine metagenome | isolation source: Sea water from 250 m depth | place: Atlantic Ocean...
TTAAGCGCTTCAATGTGCAGTTCTACCATCGAGACAAATTCGCTGTCACTTTTATCCTTGAACATTACATGTCTTCCCAGCGCAAGGTCCGGACTGTCAATCTGTACTACAAAGCCTGATTTGGAGATCCCTTCATATTCCACCTTCATTGCGTCTGCTAGAGCGTACAGGTAGCTCCGGTGATCAGTATAGTAATCATTGGGCTGGAATAGGGCTATCACACCCGGAGAGGCGGCGTTCATAAATGCATCAGCAACAGCTCTGTCATGAAGAGCATTCTGGAAATTTTCCAGATCGATCTCCAGTGGCCTGGTGTCCTTTACAGAAACTTCTCCTGTACAGCGAGGTCGGGTGAAAGTTGGAACTCCTCCTGATTTTGAAGCTCTGGCAGAGAATTCCGGATATTCTTCCAGGTCCCTGGGAGTGCGGCGTGGACTGTCTCCTTCAAAGCCATTCAGCCTGTACTTGATGTAGGTTGCATAACTTATCTTGCTCTGCTCACCATCACTTACGATGTCAATACCTGCTTCCTCCTGTTTTATAACAACACTCTTCACCGCATCAGCAATCACCTTGTCATAATCGTTATTGTCTAATTCTTTTCCTGCTTCCCTGGCGAAGATTAATTTAAAAACCTTTTCTGAGCGCGGCAGGCTGCCAACATGTGTGGTGAGGATTCTGTCTTTGCTGATTTTCATATGATTAAATTGCCAATACTTTCTTCTTGTTTATTCAATACCAGAAAAATTAAAAAAAGATTGATTAAAACAAGCTTTATCAGTTTGATATAAATTCCTTTGTTTTTTTAAAAAGGTACACTATCGTTTATCCAAATATAAAGAAAAGTTAAAAATGACCATCTCAACTATGTAATAGGTGTTAAATATCAAATATTAACAATTTTTTCTGTTCTATTCAGAACATCCACCCCTTGCTGCATAAGAAAGTATAGAAGATCTATAAATATCCAGTTCTCCGCAAGTTTATTACCTTCTCTTCTGTAAATATCCACAACACGCATCTCTACTGTTTTTTCTGTTTTTGGCAGACCCATGAAATTTCCACTTGGTTTCATAGTCAGATTTGGCCATCCAAACCATCCTGCATAATTTCCTTCTGCAATACGGCATACATGTCCGTGGAACTTCAAGTTACCTAAACCCTCACTGAATGGCCCCTGGTGCTGTTCCTGATAACGATCGATTGTGTAAGTTGCTCCAATCCCGGAGGGGCCATACCAGATCATATCATCCTCCCATGTTTCCTTAAGCTCATCTATGGTTGATTCCATGTCTGATGATGTAAGGTCAAGGCACATCTGATTAACAAGATCCAAAGTTTCTTGGCTTTCTTTGTGATCCTTTTTATCAAATAAAAGACCATCGTGTGTCCGTGGCCCGGGAGTAATAAACTCAGCACCAGTTTGCAGCGGGAGCGCGTTCAAACCAGCCTGTTTCATCAGGCTGATTATGTCGCAAAACAGTGCTGTCTCTGCAATCATCCCTTTTTCAATGCGATTGAATTCTGCATATCTAAGAAAGACCATCTTGCGATTGGCTTTAATTCCCAACCAGTCATTGTCAAACAACCCCATTAGATGACCCATACTGCATACCCACTCGGTGTTTTTGTCAACATCATTGATCCCTGCAATGAAAATGTCCTGACGCCTCTGTATCGGAGCTAATGAATTGCGTAAAGGCTTCCAAAATTCATCTGCCACGGCACCACTTCCATATAGTTCATAGAACGGGTGCATTCCGCGAAAAAAATAATCTTCATTGGTATATTTTCCAAGGATTTGATTAATATCATTCCCATTAGCCTTATCAAGTTCTTGATATAGTTTCAGTACAAGAGCCTTATTTTCTTGAAAATCTGAGATCATTTCTTTTCGAATCATCTTGAAGCCGCAATCTGCATCATTAAATCCAATTCATTAAACAACATCCATTCGTTAACAATCCTCCCTCCAATAACCTGGTTTTGTGTGATTCCCCAAATCTGGACCTTCGTATCAGTAGGCTCACCATAATTCCCATTTCCTGTATGAGTCCCAGTTGCGCTCCACCTGGTCGAACTTAAATAACCGTCAACTTCATTGCCCATCCAATAAATCTCGTCAATCTGCAAAATTAAATCAGGGAAAGAAGTAATCAATGAACGAACAAAATCTTTGTAAAGTTCCAGACCCTTTAATTTCCTGTTGGTTGGTCCTTCAAAAAATAAATTATGATCAATAAATTGATTCAGTTCATTGTGACCCCTTTTATTCCAAATTATTTCGAAAGTTTTCCTCAAAAATCGGTCTATATCAAATCCATCAATTTTATCAGCTTCACAAATCGGAATTTCAGGACTCGCCGACATTCTCAAATCATTCCATGTTTTTTGATCCCTTGGCCAACCTGCTGGTGCAGTAGATACAAGTTTTGGAAGCATACTGTCAAGATCCATTCCCAATTGAAGAAGCATACTGGAAGTGTTGTAGCATACATGTTCCAAAAAAATTCTATTCTCCAGTGCGACACAGTTAGCAATGACAAGAACATCAATATCTTTATTTGTTGCAGGGCCATAATTGCTTCTACCGTCATTCTTCCCGCGTATAATTGTTCTATGCGAGGTATGAAACCCGACCTCGTCATTACCAGCCCAAATTATTTCATCTGCAATCAATTTTATATTAGAAAATGCCCCGGTTGTGTGGTGTGTATCATCAACAATTTTTTGATTCCCTAATTGAAGTCCATAATCATCAAAAACTCTGGATGATTCAGAATAGGTGTCAAGGATGTATTCAACATCACGATCCTCCCATATTTTGAATGTTATTCTGACTATGTAATCAATAATATTCTGATAAGTTTCCTCAAATCCTCTTAATGACTGTTTCGGTCCAAAGTCATCAGGTATTCTTTTCTCGCTTGGTGTTCCCTTTCCAGTATACTCGGACAAAGAAATATGATAGTCGGTTGGCATATGCTTTCTGGAGAGCGGCCTAGCTTCCAGGTTATTCTCATAATAATCTGATTTAGTCATAATATTAAATGTTTTAACGTGTTATAGCCTATTGTAAAAAAAATGATCATTCTTTCCTTTATAATATAAATTACCCTTTAACTGATCCTGTAGTGATACCTTTTATTAAATGCTTTTGATAAAAAAGGATAATAACAAGGAGTGGCAAGGCTGCTGAAACTGCTGCAGCCGATTTAAGAGGAAGGGAACCAGAATCACTTATACCACCAAGGTACTGTTGCATTGCCACAGCAACAGTCCAGTTTTTCAAAGTGAGAATCCTCACGAGTAAGAATTCATGATATACCAGTACCAATGTAAATAAAGACGTGGCAATAATTCCTGGCCACATAATTGGGACTATTACACGGATGAAGGCTTCAAAACGAGATGCGCCATCTACCATTGCAGCTTCTTCAATTTCTCGAGGTATATCCTTAAAAAAACTTCTCAACATATAAATTGCAAAAGGTTGATTTACAGCAGCAAGGGCAACTATTACAAGAAAATTAGAATCAAATAAACCACTGATTTGTCCCATCCAAAAATATGGTAACCCAAATGCCATCCGGGGAAGAGATCTAAATGCAAGTGCCAAAATTATAAGAACTACACCCGCAATTCCTAAATAACGAGAAAGTGCGTATCCTGAGAGACTTGCCATGCTGATTGAAATAATTACGGTGCCGGCACCTACTATCATGGTGTTAACAAAATAATCATAGAATTCAGCAGTTTCGACGAAAAATGGAATTGAAAAAAGGATAATTATAATAGACCCTAAAATAATAAATCTGATAACAACAGCAGAAACTGAGAGATGTTTGCCAATTATTGAAAACAGAAATAGTGCAAGTAAAATTGCTATGATAAAACATACCAATAACACAAAGTTTTCAGGAACCCTTTCAAGCCACAACTCACTATAGTGTTCTAAAGTGGGTTCAAACCAGAATAGAGGTGTACGGGAATTTGCCTGTTTTTTTGTTTTCAGCGACTGCAGAAATGTCCAAAAAAAGGGGACACTGTTATAGAGTATGAAAACCCATAATGTAATGTGAATAATTAATCTGCCAATCGGATTTTTTATCTTTTGCACTTTACCGTTCCTCTACTTGTTCTCGGTACAAGTATATTAAAAGCGGTATGAGAACAACCAAGACTATAACCACTGTTAATACAGCACCAGCATTAGCCTTTCCCAATCGTTTAACAGTCATGGCAATTCTGTATAGATAAGTTTGCATTGTGTCAGAGTGGAAGATCGGATTCATTCTGGTTAGAACAAATACATTATCGAAAAGACGAAGCAAATCCATAACAGCAAAAATAGCATTCAAAAGGAAAAGTGAGCGAAGTTGAGGTATAATTACATACCAGACCTGCTGAATTCTGTTTGCTCCATCTATAGAAGCTGAATCTATTAAATCACGTCGAAGCATTTGTAGACCGGCAAAGAAAATTACAAGTGCAAATGGTGTGGATATCCAAGTTGAGTGAATCAGGATTAATATTTTCATAGAGGTTTCATTAAAGAGAAACCTTTCACCTAGAACAACCCGAAAAAACCAAGCTATTAGCCCGGATGGATCAAACAACTGTCTGAAAACTACCGTTCCAATAACTGGCACAACAATCATGGGTAACAACATTGCTGCGAGGTAAATGCCACGAATTCGACCCGTTACTTGATCTAGAATTAATGCAGCAATGAAAGCTATAACGATATGTGCTGGAACAACGACAAGAATTATCAGGAGATTCCAAAAAACTGCTTCCCAAAATGAAGGGTCAAGTAAAACCTCCATATAATTCAAAAAACCGACAAAAACAGGTTTATTGAAAGTGCTGTAACTTACTCTGTTAAATCCTATATAAACAGCCAAACCAAGAGGAATTATCATGAGAGTTATCATCACGATATTACTTGGCGCAGTGAATTTTAAAAATGACTTAAACTTCATTGATTAATTTGCAGGTTGGTAGGCCGCCTCATACTTGAAGTTAAGAAACGGCCTTATAATTTGCTTGGAATATTTTTGGGTATTTTTACTTTATCAATTTAAAAAACCCTGTGCTTTCGCTTCCTTAATATATTCCTTTGCAGCAGCGTCCAGTGCCGCTTTGGGGGTCATTTCTCCCGTACCAATAAATGGCATCCAATTGCCTAGAGCTGCCTGTGCCAACTGTACGGCTTGGTTTGGCTCATAGATTCCTATTCCGTTGGCAATTGTTTCTTTTGCTGCGGGTAGATTTGGTAGTCCCTTTTTGATCGAGGTCCTGGTTACGATCCCCATATCTGCAGCTCCAAATTGACTGTCGTGATCAAGAGATTCCATTAAAATGCGGAAAAGAAGATCATGGTCTTTTGTGGTCCTAGCTGGGATAGTATAGAAGTCATGCCAAGCACTCCCGCCAAGTTTACTACCTGGTTTTGGGGCAGCCGCTGGCGCGAACTTGATCACATCAGCGAAATCAGACTGTTTAGGATCAAACATACTCACAGTATTTGATGCCCATATATGAACCATAGCCTGTGCACCAGTATTCATTGCTATTTCTGCGGCTTCATAACCAATTGCAAGCCCTGGAGGGCCCATGCAGGCATCAACAACCTCTTTCATCTTAGTTGCAGCAGCAACACCATTTGAATTATTAAATGAAGGAGTCTTGTCAGCATTAAGATAATCAGATCCATATGATCTTATGAATGCAAGAAACTCAATTTCCCAGGCCCATCCAGCCGACAAATCAAGAGTAAAAGGCACATCAATACTAGGCTCTTTCTGCAGGACTTTACATACCTCAATAACTTCATCGTAGCTCTTTGGGACCTTCAAGCCATACTTCTTGAATAGATCAGATCGGTAAGCTAGATGCAAAGTGTTTGCGGTGGCAGGAATCCCGTAAATCTTGCCATCAATAGTAGCACCTTCCCAGCCTGTAGCGGATATGTCGTCCAGATTATACTCATCGCGGTACTTATCTATAAGATCGTTAAGAGGTAGGAACCAACCAATTAAACCAAATTCTGTGATACCAGTATTGGCTACATGCATTATGTCAAATGGGGAATCTCCACCACCTGCATTTGCAAGCCGAAACGCCTCTTTAGTTGCTTGAAAGTCCTGAAGTTGAACATTTACATCTATGTTTTTAACTTCACCACATTTCTTCATTTCATCAGCATAGAAATCCATGATTTCGAAAGACCATCCGATAACATTAACTTCTACAGCTGATTTAGGAGGGTCAATATTGCATGCCTTAGTTCCAGCTATACCGGATACTGCAAACAAAAACATAGATGTCATTAACAAAATTAGTGTTTTAAGATTATTTGTCATATTATCTCCTTTAAAATTTTGATTAGTTAAATTATTAATTGAGTTTAGTAAGTTTTATATCATTTAACCTCCTTTCTTGTACTCATATTAAGTATGTAGCTAACTAAAAGATACAAAATTTATTTTAAGCAACATAACTAAGATTTTTCTAAAGAATAGAGAGATAACTTATCCATGCATAGTTCAATGCATTACATCCTTATGAAATTCAGCTTATTTAGAAATGGAATAATTTGCAATCATCATAGTGTTGTAAAGTAGTAACTTCTTTTTTATTAGAAATTGTTACTATATGGATCAATTCCTATTTGTTTTAAAACTCCCAAATGGTCTAACATTACCCAATTCTCTGAAAGCTTTCCATCCCTGATAAGCCAAATATCTGAATAGCGCATTTTCATAGGTTTTCCTGTAGCTGGTATGCCCAGCCAGTCTCCTTTATGTGTTCCGGTAACGAATCCTGTAGCAGCAACCCAGTTTTCATTAGCAAAAAAAATTTCAAAATCACCATTGAAATCTGGAAAGGCTTCATAAAATACAGATAGTTCTTCGCGAAGAAATCCTTCGATAGAATGAATTTCTCCAAATCCTGGAGGGCCATGCCAGATCATATCTTCCTTCCAAAATTCTTTTTGTGCTTCTAAGTCATGCTCTGGTGCAACTAAAGCGTCACACATTTTTTTGACCAAATCTAAGTTTTTAGCAGCTGAACCATTTTTGTTTATGACTGATTTAAATGTTTTTTTGTTTTCTTCAGATCTTTTAATTTCATCAACAAATATCCAATCCAAAGAACATGCGCCTATTTGATGCAAAACTGCTAAATTATCTACCATAACCCAATTCTCTACTAACTTCCCATCTCTGACCATCCAAAAATCTGAGAAGCGCATTGTTACTGGTTTCCCTGTAGCCGGAATCCCTAACCACTCTCCCTGATGAGTTCCAGTGAGAATCCCTGTGGCAGCAACCCAATTTTCATCAGCCACCTCAATTTCATTTTCAACATTATAATCGGGAAAGGTTTTGTAGAATGGTTCCAATACTTCATATTTAAATGCTTCTCGGCCAAAAATATCTCCAAATCCTGGGGGACCATGCCAGATCATGTCCTCGGCCCAATATTCATCATGTTTATCAAGATCCTGTGAATTTAATGCTGCATACATTTTGTGCACTAGATCTAAATTATCTTCTTTAGTCATTTCTCAAATCCTTTGTTAAAAATTTTTCACTGGAAAACCGAATCATTCTAGCTCCGATCATTGTAGATGTCTAAATCACAATCATTCTTAACTGGATCTCATTAATACCTTAATGACTTTCAGCACTTAAAAAAATACCTTAAAAAATCCTGTGAAGAATAGCAGTACCAATGATTTATATTTTGTTTCACTAATCCACTTATCATTAAGTTACACGATAGAATTTTATTGCTGTCTCCGCAGCAATCAGCCTTTGCTCCTTTGGAGAAAGCGGAGAGATCCAGTCCAGCATTTGTGTAACACAGAAACTGTATGACTTCATCAAGCTGTCAACCGGGAAATTGCTGCCCCACATGATGCGATGCGCACCAAATAACTCCAGGATTGTCTGGAACAGTACAAGAGATGATTCGGAGGACCAGTCACTTTCATACATCCCGAAACCTGAAAGTTTTATGTGGATGTTTGGCAGCTTTGCCAATGCTGAGAGGCCCTCACTCCACAACTTAAGGCCGGATTCAGTTTGGTCATAAGGACTTCCCGCATGGTCGATCACAATTGGTACTTTGGGAAAACCACCGAAGAATTCTGCTGCTTCTTTCATCTGTTCCGGATAAAGCTGTAGATCAAAACTCAAGTTGTGCTTATCCAGTAAAGCAAAGTTTTTCTGCCAGATGCTATTTCTAAGCAGGTGTTCTTTTATAAAGGAAAGATCAGGACGCTGTTCAAGCAATCCAATAATCTGTCGAACTCCACGGAATTCATCAAAGGAGAGATGGTTTTTCAACGCCGCTTCCGCATCTTCCCTTGTCAGGTCTACAAATCCAACTATAGCCGAAGGAATTCCTGATTTGCTGAGCTTACTGAGCCAACTGGTTTCAGAGACAGGATCAGCCAGTGCACCATCCACCTGAATGTGTGCTGATCCTACTAAATCTACATCTTCAACTTCTGCCACATCAACCAGGAAGTGTTGCGGAAGGTAGTCCTTTTGTATTGGTGTTGGATCACCAAATGGCTTGGAAACTCCAAGCTGCTTCAGCCATACATAATTCACAGCTCCTAGGTCCCAGAGATGGTGATGCGCATCAAACAACTTCATACAGGTCTTTACATGTGGATTGGAAAATAAATTTCTTTTATAGATGCAAAGATTATTTTATAATATAGGAACCTGTGCAAGCCTCTTAATTTAATGACCCAGTTTTAACCATACTGCTGTTCGTCATCCTGTCAATCAAATGGTTGATGGTTCTGGCAAAGACCTTATTTCACGAATAAATAAACCTGAAAAACCTCCAAATCAGAAAGTTATAACGGGAGAACTTGTATACCGTGGCTTAGCAAGGATTCCCAGATAAATTATTGTCATGAAAGTATTTAAACTAGAAGCAAAACAATTCATTCGCAGGCCGCTTGAGGAAGTCTTTGGTTTCTTTTCAAGACCAGAAAACCTTGTGGTAATTACACCAGCCAAGCTACATTTCAAAATTTTAACACCCAGCCCACTAGAGATGAAGCAAGGAGCAGTAATTGATTACACCATACAGCTGTCAAAAGTTCCTATTCACTGGAGAACTTTGATCACAACCTATGAGCCGCCGTTCAAATTCGTGGATGAACAGATAAAAGGACCCTACAGTTTTTGGCACCATACTCATATGTTCAAGGAGGTTTCAGATGGGGTTGAAATTTACGACGAAGTACACTACAGCATTCCTTTCGGCCCTCTGGGGAGTCTTTTACACTCTCTGTGGATAAAAAAAGATTTAAATCATATTTTTGAGTACAGGAAGGGTGTGATTGATGATCTTTTCAAAGAAGAAGGTTACAGAAAATTTCTTCCAAATTCTTTCACTGAAAAAGCATCTTGAAAACAGCGTTAATCGGCGGTACGGGGTTTGTAGGATCATATATCATTGATGAATTGATCAAGCATAATATGACTCCCAGACTTCTCGTCCGGAATGGAGCGCAATCCAAATTACTTCAGCAGGAAAAATGTGAGTTGGTTTTTGGTGAAGTTGACGACAAAACTGCTGTTCAAGAAACGGTTCAGGGTTGCAGTGCCGTCATTTATAACATAGGGATCATTCGTGAATTCCCCGCAAATGGGATCACATACGAAAGCCTTCATTACCTGGGAGCCAAACAATGCATAGATGAAGCTGTAAATTTTAAAATTGACAGGTTTATACTAATGTCAGCCAATGGTGTTAAAGCAGATGGTACAGGTTATCAAAAAACTAAAATGCTGGCAGAGGAATATTTAAAATCTGTAAATTTGGACTATACAATATTTCGTCCATCTCTGGTATTCGGCGACCCAAGGGGAAACGGCAGGCCAGAATTTTGTACGCAGCTAAAAAAAGATATGTTAAGTCTTCCTTTTCCCTCACCTAATTTTTTCCCGGGTTTGAATCCGTTCAATTCCGGAAATTTTGCCATGTCGCCCATTCACGCAAAAGACGTAGCTTCTATTTTCGTTAATTCAATAAATGAAATGAAAACGTTTAAAAAAACCTATCACCTGGGAGGAAAGGCAATTAGCTGGAAAGACATAATCAAGATCGTTTCAGGAGCGTACGGGAAAAAGAAATGGACCATTCCTGCACCAGCTTTTTTCATCAAATCGCTGGCTGCCATATTCGGACGATTTGCATGGTTCCCTACTACAAAAGATCAAATTACAATGCTTATGGAAGGAAACGTCTGCGATTCTGAAGAAATTTTCAGCACACTTGAAATCAAACCGATTCCTTTTAATTCTGAATCTCTTTCTTACCTGAAGGATTAAATACAGACCTGTCTCTTTAATAATTAACTGCCTGTTCTAATATATCGATTGCTCCGGTAAAAGCTTCTCGCTCTAAAAGATCCAATCAGTAGGACCATGTTCAACACTGCCATCGCCCATGCGGCATTGTGGTAGTTTCCGGTGTAATACTCTGAAACACCAAAAACCGGCGGTCCTATTGCACTGGCAAAAACCTGACAACTCATAAACAGTCCGCTAATGGCCCCCAAATGCTTGCGGCCATAAAAGCGAGGCCAAGTCACCAGTGAAAGGCATCCCCACAAACCGCCCTGTACACCGAAGCAAATAATCACGATAATCCGTGACCAATGTGTTTCAAACGCCAGCATCCCCAAACAGCCAATGCTCAATGAGGCCAATAACGTTATTAACAGGTACTTCAAAGACATTCTGTCACTCGCCCACCCAGATAAAAAATAGCTGACCACACTAACCAGTGACATTGGCAGGAATATCGAGTAAGCTTCCGTTCTGCTTAACCCTGAAGTTTGTGCGATTGAGTCTATGTGGAAGGTGAACCCGGTTACAATTAATGATGAGGAGCACATCCCCAGGCAGAAAATCCAGAAATTGTAGCTTCTAACAGCATCGGAAAGGGTAGAGTCCCGCTCCGGAGTCGTGGCGTGCTCCGAAGCTTTTGCTTTGGTGCTACCGTCCATAAACAACCCGCACTCTTCCGGATGATCCCGGAAAAACAACCAACCAAGTAGTGCCATGCCGAACCCGCAAATTGCAGACAACAACAAAATCGTGTCCAGGAATCCGAACCTGTTGATGAGAATGTTAATCCCCAATGGAGCAGCAGAAAATCCAAATGACACGAAGATCCCGCTGATACCCGTTACCAATCCTCGCTTCGCGTCAAACCATTTTGCTAAAACGTTGCGGCTAACCATAGCCATAATACCCTGACCAAATTGGCGCAGCAGCATAAAGGCTAACGTCATTACCAGTAGGGCCAAAAAGCTATGAGGTAAAAATCCTGAAAAAACTGGACTCAAGGAGTTAATCAGTGTAACCGTCTGCGCAAAGAAAAGAAGTGATACGCCAAGACCAATCCCAGTGGCAAGGATCATCATGCGCCCCCCTATCCGGTCTAAAAGCTTTCCTGCAAAAGGCAGAATAAGGCTGCTTAATATCGTCCCCATCATGTATGCGAAGCTCAGCTCGATTCGGTTCAGTCCTGTCTTGGAGATCAGGTATTCGCTGAAGACTCCTACACCCATTGTTTGTCCTGGGATACTGGCAAGCATTCCGAAAGTGCTTGCTGCCATTATCACCCAACCATAGAAAACGGGACAATTGCGCGGGGTAAATGGAAAGTTGGGATCGTTTATTTTCAGAAAGCTGCAGGTATTTAAGAGATAAGAGTATGATCTTCTTCGGCTTGCGCAGCAAAGATGGAGGTATAGCCCCCTGACCAGTCTGGTGGAAGCAGACAGGGACGGGGATCGTGATCCACCCAGCGGGCTGGCATTCCACGTACAAGTTTCCCAGTATGCGTAGAGGGGTCCGGGTGTGGTGTGTATGGCTTGGCATCTGCGGCGTTGTAGGCATTTAGCAACAGCGGGCGCATGGCCATAGACTTGCTTGGCAGGGAGGAATGCACGGTACGGCAGTTGTGGACCGTAATACTTCCGGCGGGTCCGTTCAGGTACTCAGCCGAATCAATATCAAGCCGATCAATGTCGACATCCTTGAGGTGCCCCACCCACACATTGTCCTCATTGTAAAGGTCATAGAGCGGCCCCTCGTGGCTTTTTGGTATCACAGCTACGGCACCATCGTCCATGCCCGTATCTTCCAGAAAAATCCCGATCGTCAGGGAACTGTAGTTGGTATGAGGGTAGAACTGGATGTCTTGATGCCACTGCACCTCGTCCATGCCGTCGTTCCACTTGAAGTTTAACTTGGAGTGATGAAACACAACATCTGGACCTACCAAATCTGCTGCCAAGTCCGCAATTTTACCCATTGCAAAATTCCAGTAGGTCTCGTGCTGCACGTCAGGACGCTTGATGCGACGGATTTTGGGAATGTCGGGGGAGTGGCTCGGTGCCAAGTCGAATGTGCTTCCGGAGGTGTTTTCATGCCGGCTACGTTCCACGAATTCCTTAGTGACCTCACGCAAACGTTGTACCTCATCTTCCAATATTAAATCTTCAATAAACAGATAGCCCTGATCAAAATATGTTTTTCGCTGTAACTGGCTGAGGACTCGTGGGGAATGTGACAGCACCTGCTCAATTTTCATGGCATTTTCAATGGGAAACCAATGGAAATCGCTTTGCCTACATTTTCAACTTCCATTGATTTTCTATTGAAAATTACTCGGATCTGGAGGGAAATGTTGCACTTTTTTGCTCTAGAAAATGATATATCTCCTCGAAAAATAAATATTTTCTGGTAAACTTTTTTTGAAAGTTATTCTTTTTTGACGCCTCATCGATATTTTTTTTGCATAATCCTACGTAACGTAACGGAAGCACACGAACTTGAAAAAAACGCTTTTTTTAGATCGGAAGAGCACACGTCTGAACTCCAGTCACACAGT
>ENA-UPTF01001832-UPTF01001832.1-marine-metagenome-genome-assembly--contig:-NODE-1832-length-12943-cov-7.570962_pt1 | contig 12943 bp, 18 predicted proteins | sample MGYA00238166_ERZ767019 | MGnify/ENA primary metagenome ERZ767019 (study PRJEB28930, sample SAMN06266391) | marine metagenome | isolation source: Sea water from 250 m depth | place: Atlantic Ocean...
TTCGCACATTGCAAAGTTTTCTCGCCTGCTGCGCCCCATAGGGCCTGGGTCCTTGTCTCAGTACCCATCTCCGGGCTACTCCTCTCAGAGCCCGTAGCTGTAATTGCCTTGGTGGGCCATTACCTCACCAACAAGCTGATAGCTCGCAGTCCCATCCTACGGCGATATTCGTTTCGACCATAAACCATTCCAGGCATAATGATCTATCGGACATTATCCTCAGTTTCCCGAGGTTATTTCCGTCCATAAGTTAGGTTGACTACGTGTTACTGAGCTGTCTGCCTTGTATTACTACAATGACTAACATGGCTTAATATCAATCTGATAGCAGTCAGGTCCGTCAGGATCAAACGGATTCTGATCTTTACTTATTCTAGTACACTTTTGTACAAATTTTTTATTATTGGAATTAACGGAATGCACATAATCTTCACATCTCAGATTTGATCTTATGATCAGATCCTCATTTTGTATGCGTAACTGGAGGCCTGTAAATCACAAAATGGCAATTATACCATACTTCATCACAAGCGCCGCTCTTGCGTTACGTATGCAAAAACTTTGCATTAATCTGCGAATATAAACCATTCAAAAACTAGGCACAAAATACTGAAATTTGCGATCAATAATATATTCATGATAAAATGATGAAATTAGAAATGAAAAATGCAGTAACCGTCTATAAGGAAAAAACCAAAAAATCTGCAAAGCTTTTTGCAAAATCTAAAAAATTGCATGTTAATGGAGTACATCATAATATTAGATTTTTTGAACCATACCCATTTGTCACAAAATCTTCAAAAGGGAAATTTCTGATGGATGTTGATTCAAACAAATATGTAGATTATTGGATGGGGCATTGGAGTCTAATTTTAGGCCATGTTGAAAAAAATATCAAGATGCAAGCCATTGAGCAAATCAAGAATGGTTGGATGCATGGAACATCAAATCAAAATGCAATTTTATTATCTGAAAAAATTACAAAGGCTGTTCCAGTTGCTGAGAAAATTCGATATGCTACTACTGGCACCGAAGCCACAATGTATGCAGTAAGATTAGCCAGAGCAGTTACTGGTAGAAAGACAATTGCCAAAGTTGACGGTGGTTGGCATGGTTATACTACTGATTTACTAAAGACTGTAAACTGGCCATTCAACAAATCAGAAAGTCAAGGTCTTACTGATGAAAAACACATTATATCATTACCATTTAACAACGTGGAAAAATCACTATCTATGTTAAAATCAGTCAAAAATGATCTCGCTGGTATTTTGATTGAGCCTGTATTAGGTGGTGGTGGTGCAATACCCGCAAAAAAAGATTATCTCAAATGCATTGAAGAATTTGCTAAAAAGAATAACTCACTTTTCATGCTTGATGAAATTGTCACTGGATTTCGTTTTAGATATGGATGTCTTTATGAGACAATGAATTTAGATCCTGACATTGTAACATTAGGTAAAATCGTTGGTGGTGGCTTTCCAATTGGTGTAATTTGTGGAAAAGATGAAATTATGCAGCATGCAAATACATCAACACATTCTAAAACCAATAGAACATACATAGGCGGTGGAACATTTTCTGCAAACCCACTAAGTATGCTTGCAGGATATTCAAATTTAGAAACTATCAAGAAAAAAGGAAAGTCACTTTATGGGAAAATTAATGGATTTGGAAATGATACAAGAAAGATGTTATCAAAAATTTTCAAAGATGATGTAATTATAACTGGAAAAGGCTCATTGTTTATGACACATTTTCCAGGAAAAAACCTGACTCAGATTGATAATGCAGTTGATGCCTCAAATTGTAACGTACAAAAACTCCATGACTATCATTTCAAAATGATTGCAAAAGATGGCATATTCTTCTTGCCTGGAAAGCTTGGTGCTATATCAGATGCACATACAAGATCAGACATTAAAGCTATGAAAAAGGCAACCGAGTCGTTTGTTTCAGATCTCAAGAAATAAGAACTGTTTTTAACAAATATGCATAGATTGGAGTATGGACAAGAAGATTGACAAAAAAATGTCATGGCCAAAAGGCTATGAACCAAAAGATGACTCTAAAAATGACCTAACTCTTAGACTTGGTCTTATCTCTAGCATTCTAAAAGAAAGACCAAAAAAGAAAATTAATACTGAGATTTTTAACGTAATGGCAACAAGACGTTCAACCAGAAAATTTTCTAACAATCCAGTTGAAATGTGGAAAATTGATAAGATATTGGCAGCTGCAGATACAGCTCCAACTGCTGGAAATTATCAGGGATTTGAGATTTTCTATGTTAGAGATGAAGGCAAAAAAGATAGACTTGTAAAAGCTGCAAATAGTCAGCCATACGTCAAAACTCCAGTAGTGTTAGTTTTCTGCATGAATCCAGAAAGAATAAAACTTGATTTTCCAAAAGATGTGATATTGAAATTTTCAATTCAGGATTCAACATTGGCTGCAGCATACTCACAACTAGCTGCATCAGCACTTGGTCTTAGTAGTATTTGGATTGGAATGTTTGATGAAGAGAAAGTAAAAGAGATAGTTGGGACAAAATTAAGACCAACGTCTTTTCTTTGCATTGGCTATCCTGTAAAAAAGAGACCGCCAAAATCAAGAAGACAGTTAAAAGAACTGATACATGTAGTAGACTAGTCTAATCAGATGCCAAAGAATCGTCAGTGAAAATTTTTACTACATTTTTAGCTAGGTTCTCAATATCCAGACCTGGTTCAGCTGAAACCAAAAGAATTTTCTCACTAACTGGAAATGGGAAACTTATCAAAACCACCTTGTTTCGTCTTGAAGCAATATAGTTTAACGCTCCTAATGATGTAGAAAGATGATCATGTCGGAAAGAAAGATCTACTGCAGATTTATAAAAGTCATGTAAACGATTTTCATCTTCTTCATATGGAATTACACCATCACGAAAACCACCAGCAACTTTTTCACCGTTTTTGTCAATTATGGCAGCAAATCTAACACCATCTTGGTGCTGTACTTCAATGCAACGTGGTTCGTATAGACCAGAACTTTCTGATGCCATTTAGTTTCAATAGTCAAATGGTCAATATAACTATAGATTAAAAACAGTGAGGACAGAATGGTATCTGCCGTTAAGAGCAGGAGTTATCGCTCTTTGGATTTTAAGCAGGTATACCCCTCACTAAATTCAGAAATTTATCACTCTAATAAAAAGTAATTCAAAGTTTTATTGCACTGCAATAATTTCTTGCTTTCCTGTTTTGCATTCCTTTCTCATTTTTGCAATAACATTTGCCAGCATTTGTGCTTGAATTGCTTCTAATTCTTCACACAAGACTATTCATCCTCATCCTCATCTTCAAAGTTCCAACTTTTTAGTAGTTGTTTTTGAAGATCTGTAATTTGTTTCTCATCCAGTACCTTTCCTGTATTTTTGTCAACTGGAACTACATTCATTCCATCCAATTTGTATTCAACATCAAAAAGAGACAATTTCGATTTGGGTTGTAATACTAAATTTCCTTCGTCATCAAGTGTTCTTTCTACATCCATTGGCTCATCATCATCAATTTCTCGATGCATATAGCTTGGCTTTCCTTTACCACTTTTTGGCTCGAATTTTGATAAAACAGTTTTTTCAATGTTTAAAGTAGTTTCGTTTTCGTGGTATAGACGCTTACCTGTTTTCTCATCTACATGTTCAGGCATATTTTTTCACTATTGCATATGCATTTAATTCTTTTTGGTTCGCCTAAACAAGAAATTCCATAATGCCTCACGCCGTTCCTTCCTACTCATTCTTCTAGTCAGAAATCTGTACAATGCATAAAGTATTCCAATAGTAACTACTGCTACATAGCTAATACATGATGGATCTTCAATGCATGGTGGTGCTTCTAGTTCATTTTTAGCTGCAAATAATGAAGGTAAAACTACAGGAACAATACCACATGTATCCATACATACTTTTAGTTGCTAACCTTTAATTGTCTTCCATGCTCTGCTTTCATGATATAACGATCACGGATCTTTACACTAGCCCAATCAATTGCTAACACAGCAATTAAAACAACTAACATGAATACTGCAGCTTTGCCATATTCAAAGAATTTTATATAATTAATTATGTAGAAGCCTATTCCTCCTGCACCTACAATTCCAAGAATACTTGTTTGCCTAACGTTATAATCAAACATGTAAAGTATTTGGCTTAAAAGATGTGGAGCAGATTCTGGAATTATCACATAGCGGATAAGCTGCAATTTTGATAAACCTATTGCATTAGTGGCTTCTACAGGATCATAATCTATTGCTTCAATTGATTCATACTGTAATTTACTGATAAAACCAACCGTGTACAATGTGATTGCAAGAATTCCTGCAAAAGGTCCTAGTCCTACAACAATGACAAAAAGTATTGCCCAAAGTATTGATGGAAAAGTCCTTGTGGCTGCTAACAGTGCACGTAATGGTGCATATACAAATTTACTAGAAATATTTCTTGCTGCAAAAATACTAAGTGGTAATGATATCAAAACACCAATAATTGTACCAACAAATGCCATCTCAATTGTCTCAAGCATAGCCCAAAATGCAGTTCCCCAGTGCTCCGACTCAAATTCTGTCATTTCTTTTGCAACAATTCCAAGATTTGGTAATCCTTCAAAAAATGCAATTGGTTCAACACCTACATCATACGATGTAACAACTACAACTGCAATAATTGCCCCCACTAGAAGATTATTTTTGGGATTCACTGTACATCTCCAATATTTCTTGTTGAGTAAGGTTACCTGTCTGAAAATCAATTATTTGTTCACCTTCAACACCAATTTCTAAAACTTTTTCACCCTCTTTGATTACAGCAACACGATTTGCATACTCTAAAGCCAAATTCATATCATGATGAATCATTATTGAGGTAAGGTTTAATTTTTGTTGGGCATCTTTAATGACATCCATTACTTCTCTAGCTGTAACACTGTCCAACTCGGAAACAATTTCATCTGCAAGTAAAACATGAGGTTTTTGCATCAACGCACGTGCAATTGCAACACGCCGTTTCTCACCTCCACTTAACATGTGAACCTTACGATCTGATTTTTCATCCAGTCCAACTAATTTTAGAATATCATGTGCATATTCAATTTCCTTTTTTGGGAAGATCTTGAAAAATGATTTCACACCATCAATTCTTGGTAATGCACCAATCATGACGTTATCCATTACGGTAGAATTTTTTACTAACCCTAAAGTCTGAGGTATATACCCAATTTTTGCCATGGATTTTTTGTATGATTTATTTTTTACATCTGGTTTTTGATAATTATAGAGAACTATACCATTACTTGGTATCATCATACCATTCATTAGTTTTAACAATGTTGATTTTCCAGACCCTGATGCACCAACAATTGCATAGTTAGTTCCACGATGAACATTCATTGATATATTTTTCAAAATAGAATTTTTAGAATCATATGATGCAGAAACATCACGCATCTGAATTATTGATAAGGTAGAAATTGATGCTGAATTTTTTTCTTCGTTTTCCATTGTAATTACAGAATTTTCTGAGAAAATCTAGGCAATAAATCTAGATGATTATTAGACTTATTCTAAGAATATAGAATGAGAAATTAAGCGTGAGAAATCAAATATAATTTAAAAAAAAGAAAGTGGTTATTTTGGAACGTCGTAGTTTTTCTTGTCAAAAGTTGCCTGCTCAATTCCAGGTAACAAATCCAGATATTGCCCAAAGTTTCCTATGTGCATTTCAGCAGTTGTTGGTAACAATGCATCTGCACCATAAACATCTTTGAGAATTTGGTTGTTATCCTGATGATTTAGTTTTACCATAGAATCCACCAAGTGTTGTTTTGTATAAGATGATAAATCATCAGATACAACAAAGACATGAGATGGAACTAAACCTAATGTATCAACTTTTTTGAGTTCTGCTTGTTGGTCAGGTGTTAGATATTTTTCTGGTGCTATATCAGAACCAAATGCCATTTCAACAGAACCATTCAAAAGTAACTCTAGTGCTGCTTTGTATCCACCACCGAATGCATGATACTCAAATGAGTCATCAAGGGCTTGTTTCAATGCAACTATGTCGTCACCTTCTACTGTGATTAATCCACGGTCAACTAATGTTCCAATAGGTCTGATAAATCCAGATGAACCAGTTATGCTAGTGAATGCAACCTTGTTTCCAACTGCCTCATCTATTGATGAATAATTAGAATCAGCTCTTTGCCAGACAGTTGCATAATAACCTACTTTGCCTTTCTTAACTTCGGCCATAACAACTTCGGCGTTTGCCCTATCGTGTGCAATCCAACCAGGTCCTGTATCCATGAATGCTGCATGAATGTGTCCAAATCTCAAACCTTCAATTATTGTTTCATAATTAGATGGAACAACAACATCAACTTCGACTTCACCATCAAATTCAGATTCCAAGAATCGTGCAAGTGACTCAGCTTTTGGCGTAAGTTCATCTGCTTTCTCAGAGGGAATGAATCCGATTGTTATTTTGTCAATTCCATAATCAATAGACTCTGTCTGTACAGACTGTGGAACAGTCTGTTCAATTCCAGAATCAGTTGGTACAACAAAACCAATTGCTATACCAATAATAAGTGCCCCAATTGCGGCACCTATGATTTTTGCATTAGACATTGAAAAAAATTTTAGGTACAGCTAATTAAATGAATTGAGGTTTCTTAATTCATATTCTAAGATTATAGAATGAACAATTAGAATAGAAAAATAAATTCAACACTGTTTTTAATAATTTGATACAAAATTTAATCATTATACCGTTAGTGACTCATTGTCGCATGCTTGATCTCTAACCGACAACCATTGGCAAAAGTCACATGTCGTCTCGTCTACTGGAAAAGTTGCTAACGGTATTTTTTCTAATAATATAGAACAAAAACCTGAAAACTTCACAGGTTTTTAATAATTAGATTTTCATTTTTTTGTATGGAAGAAATTAACAGAGAGCCATTTGTTCTTGTCAGTGTTTTCAAAGAAGATGCAAAACCAGAAGAAATTGCAACAGCAATGCCTGCAATATCATTGATTATTGATGAATGGCATAATTCTGGAAGAATGATTTGGAGTGGTCCATTTGATGATAACAAGACTTCAATGTCAGTTATAGAGGCTACACAATCTGAGGCAGAGCAATTCTATACAAAATACAATGGTACTGCACAGCAATTCCTATCTACCTATATGTACAAATGGGATGCAATGCCATTTTTGTCACTAATTGGTAACAAAGTAAACGAGGCTACGCTTCAGATTACTCCCGAGCAACAGTAATCCTCCTTTTTTATTCTATAACATATCGTTTTGCCATTTGAATATGCTCATCTGTAAGATGTTTTGCCATCATTACGCCAAGCATGTATGATCTAGCAACTGCATCATTAGGTTTGTTTTTCAAAACCTGCATATTCATTTCAAATTGCTCTACTGCAACTCTCTTAAAATCAGTCATAAGCAGATGATATGATACATCTTAATCATTCTTACTTAGTGGTGTAGCAAACACGATAGGATAGCCATCAGGGTCTCGCACTTGGAAAAATCTTTCTCCCCATTCAGCATCTTTAGGTTTTGTTTCAAATTTTGCTAGACTAGAAAAAGTATCATCATTTCTCAAGTAATAATATAATGCATCCACATCCTCCGTATGAAAAATAACTCTGCAATAGTCATTATTTGCTTTCTCAATAATTTGCTGTTGTAGTTCTATGTTGAGATACATATCTGGTGATTGGTTTATTTTGAATGTGGTAAAATTTGAGTCTAATCCACCATATGATATCTCAAATTTTGGGATGCTAGAATAAAACATACAAGAGTTTTTCATATTTTTTGTAAAAATTGTGACTGCGGAAATTTTTGAAACCTTCATAATATTCATTATATTGAAATTATTTCAAGTTTTGAATTTTTGTCTATTTTGAATTTGTCTACAAAGCCTGCTGTGACTTCTAATGCATATTTGGCATTTCCAGAAGTTGCTGCATCAGATTCACATGCCATAATTTCTACAGGTGTCACGCAAGGAGGAACGTCTTTTGATATGCTAACAACATTACCATCTTCATCAAACCAAATAATATCAAGTGGAAATTGCATGTTTAACATCCACATAGATTTTGGACCAGGTTCGTCAAAAACAAATAGCATTCCCTGGTCAAATGGTAATTCATTTTGGAACATTAAGCCTCTTACATGTCTAGGTTCAGTATCAGCTATCTGCACTTCTAATATTTTATCACCAACCATAATTGTACCTCGTGGAAATTCAACTTGCTCTAACTTCACCTCAGCAGGTAATGTAGCAACTCCAGCAACACCAACAATTAGTGCTGCTATTCCAATTGGAATTAAAACTTGTAATCTCGTTGGCACATTCTGTAATAATTTTTACAAGATAAAAACTAAGATGGGCTCATATGGCCATGGAAGTTTTTTATTGTTGACATTGCTTCGCTTGTATGACTACCTATATCCTTGAGTGTTGCGCCGTTGTATACCCTCTCTAAGTATTTCCCAGCTATAATCATTGGTGCCCCAACTGCAACAGTAACACATGTAGGTTCTGGAACCCAAAGCATTATGAAACCTAGTTTCTGCATTTTTTTCCCAGGTGCCGAGGCTCTGTTTAATGCGCCTAATGATCTTGCAGTACCTTTGTCATTAATTTTTGAAATGTCTGAATAGAGACTAGAGCGCCTATTTGCAGATTCTCTCATATGCTTAAGTCTCTCTATGCGTTTTTTGAGTAAATCAGACATTTTCTATCTCTCACAAAGAAATTAGTTAAAATTCAGTGATCAAATTCAACTACATACATGTCAAGAATTTGTTACAAACTCACGGAATTTATATCCGAAAGTAGTTGAAACAGACTATAATGAAGAAACTAAGTTCCAAAAGACTTGATTCAATTAGAGCAGCACATGAGTCAGAAAAGCTAGAATCAAGTACAAGAATGGAAGACTATCTGGAAGTTATTGCAGAACTAGTTGACATGAAAGGATATGCTACCACATTAGATATTTCCAGATACATGAATGTTAGTCCTCCAAGTGTCACAAAAATGCTCAAAAGATTGGATAAAAATGGATTTTTGTATTATGAAAAATATCATGGAATATCACTTACACCAACAGGAGAGCAACTTGCAGAAACAATTAGGCAAAAACATGGAACGTTGTTAGAATTCTTTGAAATACTTGGAATAGGAAGAGAAATTGCAAATCAGGATGCTGAGGGTATAGAACACCATCTTAATCCAAAAACAACAAGACAGTTAAGAAAATTTATCACTTTTTTAAAATCTAATCCAAAGATCACAAAAAATTTTAACGATTTGTAAGAAAAACTTGAACGCTACTTTTTGACTGGGCGAATCTAGTAAATTTCTTACCATCATTTGAACGTTTTAAAATCTTAATATGCCCTTTCCTACCAATTTTTGAAGAAAATAATAGTTCACCATCAACATAGATACCAGCATAATTTCCAGAATATTGTTTTCCAACATCTAATAATAATGCAGTTCTAGATTCAGAAAAATCAAAAGGAATATCATTATCATATGTTAGGTTAGAATTGCTAATATGCTCTGAATTAATTTCTTCAACATCAATGTGTAAGTTCAGCATTGCCTCTAACTCTTTGATATTACTTCCATTACGACCAATTATTCCAGGTATGGAATCTTTTGAAACATATACCTTAATTCTTGAATCACTAAGAAATTCTACCTGTGGATTGGGATCATATCGTCTTAATTTATCAATTATTTTTTCTTCGGCTAGACTTTCTATTCCAATTTTTTTTTGTTTTTTTGATACTGGAATTATTACATTCTCTTCTCCAAATGTATAAATTTCAAATTCCAAATTACTGGTTTCAAAATCACAAATTTCAATCACAGGTCTTGCCAAATCCTGCTCTACCATACCACTTGGTACTTTTACTTTTAGTTCCAATTCGAAAACTTTACTGATTCTTCCATCTTTGACAAAAACAACAGTATCCAAAATGCTTGGAATAATCCCAAGTTCTATTTTCCCAATAAATCTCTGTACAGCATCAAGTGGTGCATTTGCATGTACCACCCCCACCATACCAACGCCAGTTAGCCTCAAATCACTGAAAATTCTAAAGTCATCCCTACGTCTAACTTCATCAAATATTGTATAATCCGGTCTTACAAGTAAAAGAATGTCTGCAGAATTTTCAAAACTTCCATCAAGTCTGGTATATTGGGTTACACCAGGATCCACTTGCAAATCTCGTGGTGATTCAAATGTTTTCACAATTTTTCCACTTCGATTATAGAAATTTGCAAGTCCTGAAGCAAGTGTACTTTTTCCAGAGCCAGGTGGACCAGAAATTAATATTCCCTCCGCCCTCTCTGTTAATCTTGCCATCAATTTTTCAGAGATATTGTACTCTTCAAGTGTCATCTGTTTAATTGGGTGAACAATTGTAATCTCCAGTAATTCCGAAAATGGTGGTCTAGTAATAGCAATTCTATAATCCCTATACTGAATAACAAGAGCTCCTGGTTTTGAGATTTCAACATTTCCTAGCATCTCATCATCAACTGCAGTAAGAATTTGGCTTGAAATCAATTCAAGATAATCCCTTTGTAGTGTTTTATTGCCTATTTGTACCAACTCAAAATTTCCTGGTTTTCCTTTTTTGGCTAATGGTTTTTGGTTTTCTTTTAGGTGTATGCTCATGGTTGTTGGGTCAAAAAATTTTAGAAATTCCAGACTGCCAGATTTTTGGTCATCAATTAATCCTGATTCAAAGTTTTGAGCCTCAGTCATAATACTAGTTTTGTGATGGTTTTATTATGTCATTCTTAACCTGATTTTCATTAATGAATTGATTAATTATTAAGAAATTTATCAAATAGTGTGGAGAATTAATTGGATAGTAAATTAGATGTGATTGCAGAACAAGTCAAAACATGCAAAAAATGTGATTTATGCCAGACCAGAACAAATGCAGTTCCTGGAAAAGGCAATAAAAATGCCGAGATAATTTTAATTGGTGAAGCTCCTGGAAGAAATGAGGATAAAAATGGTGAACCGTTCGTAGGTTCTGCTGGAAAAAGATTAAATGAAATTCTATTGGATGCGGGAATTCATAGAGACGACGTATACATAACAAATATTGTAAAATGTAGACCGCCTAACAATAGAGCACCCACAAAAAATGAGGAAAAAGCATGCCTAGATTACATAAATGAAGAAATCTCGATAATTAATCCAAAAGTTGTATGTGTTATGGGAAATACAGCATTCAATACACTGCTAGAAGGAAAAGAAATTACCAAAAATCATGGGAGTTTTATAGAAAAGGATGGAAGAACATATTTTGTTACTTTTCATCCTGCTGCGACAATCTATAATCAAAAACTTGTTGATGAATTAAAAAAAGATTTTAAGAAATTGACTGAATTTTTAGTAGATAATGATAAGGAGAAACAATATCAAGAGAGGAGATGTGATTTCTGTATGGCAAAGACAAAACATGAGGTATTAGTTGTACCAAAAATTGTCACAAAGAAACGAAGATGGTTATACAAATGTACACAATGTAATCATGAAAGATGGCTTATTCCATACAGAACAGTTGCTGAAGGCTTGTATTGAATAATTTATAATTCTAGACCAAATGAATTGGCAAAATCATAGAACTTTTGATACTCTGACAAAAACATAATGCCTTTTTCAGTTATGACATAACAGTTTCTACCATCATATTCAATCTTAGTAATAAGACCTGAACCAATCAAATTGCTTGTCAGTGAAATTAATCTGTCATGGGATAGGTTTGCTTTTTGAGTTAGTCTTGAAATAATCAAACCTTGAGTTCCGGCATCTTGCATTTTGTCAAGAACTTGTGCCATAATCTGCATGTTTGTTCTGTACTTCAATTCTGTGGTTCCTCCATCTCTACAAGTAGTCCTGACCACATGTAGTCATAGACATGTTTTTTATCTACTTGAGTTCGAGACTCTTGTAATAACTCACTCATGCCATGGCCCCCAAAATGGTTGTTGCTAAATTATGTGTGTTTACACATGGATGACCTTCACTTTTTGCACAGCTAATTAGTTTACTATCACAGCTTAGAAGTGTAGCATTATGAGTAATTGAAAATGCCAAAATCTGATTGTCTGGTTCATGAAGACTATGACTGTATTTACTTAGTAGGTCATTTGCTAGCAAAATTGTATCATTAGAATATGCTACAGTCTTTACACTGGCGTTTAATTTATCCTGCAATTCACTAAGAATTTGTTTCAAGGTTAGTTCAGGATTAATTGATTGAATTTGGTTTTTGATCTCCCACAAAACAGTCTTACTTAGGATAACCTCTGAATTTGAGAAATTCACATGTGTGCTAATACAGCTAAGGTAATTTGGATTTTCAAGAATTTTTCTTATCACACATGTATCTAGTGTGTATGTGGTTTGCTCCTGTTTTTCCACATAAAGTGTTGTATTTCTCATCATAAAGCCTATTATGTGGTGGAATATAAGTATAGTGAGTGAAAGGTCCATTTTTTATACATAACACTCTATTTTTGATCGAGATAATAGATTATGTTAACTTTAATAGAAGTTATTTTCACATAAAGCGTGTCAAATAAAGACTGGGAACGTATGACCTCAGGCAACAGAATGATTAGATTAAGCCCTGATCATCAGAGAAAAATCAACCAGCTAGTTGAAGCAAATCCAGATAGATTTAGGGATGTTGATGATTTCATCTTTAGAGCAATTGACGTATACCTGGCATGGGAAAAAAATCCAGTCAAAGTAATAGACAAATTAACTGATATGGAACCAACAATGCTTCAATTTGCATTCATGCAAAGTATGGTGGAACCTGC
>ENA-UPTF01001833-UPTF01001833.1-marine-metagenome-genome-assembly--contig:-NODE-1833-length-12941-cov-11.062733_pt1 | contig 12941 bp, 7 predicted proteins | sample MGYA00238166_ERZ767019 | MGnify/ENA primary metagenome ERZ767019 (study PRJEB28930, sample SAMN06266391) | marine metagenome | isolation source: Sea water from 250 m depth | place: Atlantic Ocean...
ACAGGATAACAGTGGATTATGCCTATGTAGATTATGGTGTATTGAAAGCAACACACCAAATAAGTATTGGATTGAAAATGTGAGGCAGTGTGACATTGCTCACCTGTTAACTCACTAATATGCCTTAGCTTATGTTTGTTAATTAAATGATACAAATTGATAGATAGTTCGTATTAAGTTTATGATTATTTGATAAAATATTGTTTTCTTGGTAGAATCCCGGGCTGTGATCAATAATATTTTCATAATTTTTGAATGAATTCAGGTTAAAACTGGTTGAAAGGATGAAATAATGCAGTTTTTAAGAATTACTGTCATTGTCTTTGCTTTTTTTGGGTCAGCATTTTCGGCTGACATAAAACAGGATTTACGCCCTTCACCTTCCAACTCTTTTCCGTTTATCGCTGATGTTGAAAATTCTATTCGTAATTATTCTCGGGTCGATACCGTAGTTCATTTTATAGATGATATGGAAGGTGATGTATCCGGCTGGTATTACAATGGATCCTGGACTCTTAGCCAACAATCGTATTCCAGCCCAACTAATTCATTTAATGCTGATGATAACGGTACCAATTCTGTTCAAGATTTAATTTCTCCTGTGATTAGTATTCCTAACAGCGATGATATAGGTTCCAATCAGGTATTATATCTTTCTTTTGATTTGTGGTGCGATATGCCTGGTTGGAATGAAGATACCACAAGTTCACTGGGTGACTATTACAGTGTATCGATTTGGGATACGGCTAATGCTCCGCCGGCCCATTTAACCACAACAGGTGCCTATTCTGGCAATTCTTGGTGGTTTGGATTAGAATCCACTGGTGGCTACCTGGATGGCTGGCTCACTTTTTTGGATTCTCCAGTATTTACAGTTCCCAGCGCAAATGCAGGGTTAACATTTAAAACTAATTACGATATAGAAGACCCTGCTTCAGCTTCCAGCCCTTATGATGGTTGGGATGTAGCAAATGTACGTATTTCTAGTGATGGTTTTGCAACATGGTCAGTATTGTATGGTACACCGGTATATGGAGTAAATAGTGGTTATGGCTGGGGCTATAATGGAGAAGGTTCCGGGATACCTGGTTGGGCAGGTAACTCTGGTGGCTGGATAGATGCAAGTTTCGATCTCAGTGCCTATGCAGGTCAAGATGTTCAGATTAGGTTTGCATTTGGGTCTGATCCAGCAGTTTATGAATCTGGCTGGTGGATTGACAATGTTGTGGTCAGCGGTGATGGTGGCACGGTTATGGAAGATGACGGTGATGTTAATGTTGTATTGGTCCCATCTGGAGAGCCATGGGTAGATATGGTCTATGACTATGGCGATATTGACCGCCCTGGAGGTACTGGTTGGGTTACGTACTATGATGGCATGAATTACAATGGCAATTTAAGCGTACATCCGTATGTCGGAAAAGATGTCAGACTTAAATTCAGATCCATTCTGGGGGATTCGCTCACTCCGGAGGCCACGGGACTTTGGATCGATGATGTGCGTATTATTGGTATTGGAACCTCATCCAGTTCACCCATGCCTCAAAATTTAACAGCAATCCCTGGGAATCAAGTGGTGGATTTAAGCTGGTATCCACCTTCAGTTTCAGCGCCAGGTGTATACCAATATGATAATGATCCTGGTGATGGATCTCTTTTCACAAATGGCATATTTACATCATCGGGAACATTTGTAGCGGCAGAGCTATTCCAAAATCTTGGGGGCAATATAGACATTGATACAGTAATGATTTTTGGTTACAGTAGTAATACCTCTACAGCAACTAGCATTCATGGCTATAATGGCAATTTTGCTGCGGGTTTAATTGATGCTACCCCAGCTTATACTATGGCTGTCGATCTAGAAACAGGTATGTGGAATTACTTTGATGTTTCTAATGCAGGCTGGTCATTTGATGGAGATTTTGCAATTGGATTTGATGTTGGTACAACTACAGGTATTATTTACGCTGCCTTGGATGAATCGGCTGTTCCCAGTGTGGGAAGTTATACGAACCTCAGTGGCTGGGATACTTGGGCAAGTGTTGCAGCAGCCAATAATCTTCCCGATGGGGAATGGGGAATTCGGGCCAGATCTCAAACAACTGGAAGTGATTCGTTAGCGGTGTTTTATAAAATGTATCGAAGAATATCGGGGGAACAGGATTGGACCCAATGCTGGTGGATGGGAGGAGATGAAATCACTGGTACGACTTGGCAGGATTATTTTGTCATGAATTTTACTACTTATGATTACACGGTCACAGCAGTCATAAATGGTAATGAATCTGAGTTTTCCAATACTGCAACAACGACTGTTGAACCTATTACGGTCCATGAACTTCTTTATGATGATGATGGAATGAACACCAGTATAAATACGGGTAGTGGTAATATGCTTGCAGTGCGCTTCACACCAATGAGTTATCCAAGTAAAATCCAGCGTATAAAAATTTATTGCGCTGGCGACGATGCAGGTGTAGCAATTGCTCAAATATGGGACGATGATGGAACTGATAATTTACCGGCTACAGCACTGTCTCCTCAAGTTGGGTTTAGTCTTGTTCCGGGTTGGAATGTAAAAGATGTGTCGCAGTTGGATATTATAATTAATAGTGGTGATATTTATATAGGTATAGTGGAAACCCCGCAGACTCCGCCTATAGGAATTGATACAGATTCACCTATTGATGGACGTAGTTATGTAAATGTTGTGGGGGCTCCTCCTCAAGGCACAGATGGTCTATGGGCTCCATTAAGTAATATATTTGCAGGAGATTTTATGATTCGGACGGAATTGGATTCTGCTAGTAATGTTGGCATAGATAATCCATTAGAAGTCTCAATCCCGCATGAATTTAGACTGGGGCAAAACTACCCCAATCCATTTAATCCAATTACCACTCTTGAATTTGATATACCAGAAAATGCTGCAACCCGGTTATCATTATTTGACTTAACTGGTAGAGAGGTAATGACAATTATTAATCGGGAATTAAGCGCTGGACATTACCGATTTCAATTGGATGGTCGTGATCTTGTGTCAGGTATTTATATATATCAAATACAGGTCAACGGACAGAAAGAGTCTTATATAGCCACACGAAAATTGATCTTATTGAAATAATTTACCGATATATTCATGAAGGACAGTGTAACCTGGCCCATTTTGAATATTTCTCAGAATCTAATGTTTAAGCATATAGCCAAACTGAGTATTGTCCTTGGTTCTATTTTACTCGGTAATGGGATACATGAAGATAGAATCCTAATTTATGTAGAAAATAGTTTCTCGGATTTTGCGTTAGACAATAAAATCCCTTTTCCAAATACAACTGATCAGCAAATAAATAATATTTTATTAAAAACGGATGCTTTAAAAATTCGGAAATGGCTCCCTAGTGCTCGGGTAACTGATAGGGACGGCGATATATATCTCAATCGATTTTTTGTAGTTTATTTTAAACATAGTCGCTCAGATTTATTTTCTCTAATTGATATTTATAATAGCCTAAAAAATATCCGATTTTCTGATACAATTAGTAAGATGAGGAAGGATTATGATCCAAATGATCCTAGATATTATCAACAATGGCATTTACCCCAAATAGAGGCACCGCAAGCATTTGATGCCTGGGATATAGGCGGTGGAGAAATACCGGGCACCAATTCCACTAGACAGATCGTTGTAGCTGCGGTTGATGATGGTTTTGAATGGGATCATCCCGATTTGATTAATAACATATGGAACAACCTTGGTGAAGATGCAGATGGTGATGGTCATACTCTAGAACAATCAGGAAGCAATTGGATATTGGACCCAGGGGATATAAATAATATAGACGATGATAATGATGGATTTATAGATAATTTAATCGGTTGGGATGTTGAGGCTGATGGCAGTGGGGCAGAAGACAATAATCCAATGACTGTTTCTGGTAATGATCATGGTACCATGGTTGCCGGTTGTATGTCAGCAGTGACGAATAATGGCTTAGGTGTTGCCTCTGTTGGCTGGTCCTTAAAGATAATGCCTATTAAAGCAACAGCAACGCCTAATTCACAATATATTGAAGATGGTTACAATGGTATCTTAACAGCAGCACAACAGGGTGCTGATGTAATTAATTGTAGCTGGGGCGGCTTTTCTGGTGGCGGAAGCCAGAGTTTAATTAATACTGTCTGGAATACATATAATGCCATCGTTGTGGCATCATCTGGTAATGGTAATGAGGACGTTGGTTATTCTAATTTTGATAATCATTATCCTTCAGCATATAATAATGTCATTTCTGTATCGGCTACCGGCCCTGGAGATACTTGGGGTTCAAGCTGGTTTCATCCAACTGCAGGGCCTACTGTAGATATCTGTGCACCAGGGGAAAACATTTGGACTACCGATACGAATAATGGTTATGATAATCCATGGGGGACATCATTTTCATCACCGATAACTGCTGGTGCGATTGGCCTTTTGTGGTCTTTATTTCCAAATGAGTCTAAGCAATGGATTGTTGATAAGATTACAAGTACTGCAGATTATTTTCCGGCAATGAATGGGTATGCTTTGATACAAAATTATAGTGATGATGCACCACATCAGGAAAGTTTAAATGGAATGTTAGGAAGCGGTCGGTTAAATATCAATAAAGCCATTAATGGCGGCTTATTTCCAAGTCTAATTATCAATGAAGTACATATGCTAAATGATACGGATGGCGATGGTGTATTTAATCCTGGTGAGACAGTGAACGTAAAATTAGTTTTATATAATGAAGAACAGTGGGCAGAAGCAACAAATATAACATGTGTTTTATCAACAGATAACCCTTGGATTTCAATTATTGATAATTTGATTGAAATTTCTAGTCCAATTGAGTCAGGATCATCTACATTTGCATTATTTGATGCATTTACAATTACATCCGATTTATCTGCCCCGTTAGGCCCTGTTAACTTAAATGTAACTATCACTGCTGGTTCTGATCCTTATATATATGAAACTATAGAAGAGATTTCAATTATGTTAAGTATCAACCAAATGAACTTCCCATTTTTTACTTTGATGGGTGTAAAAACATCACCAATTGTCTATGATATGAATTCAGATGGTGAGCAGGAGGTTTATTTTGGATCGGATAATTATAATTTTTATGGTCTTGGATCTAATGCCTTGCTATTGTCAGGTTTCCCATTTACTGCTGGAAATCAAGTACGGTCTAGTCCTGCCATTGGTGATGTAGATAATGATAATGAACCTGAATTAGTTTTTGGTTCAAAGGATCAGAATTTATATATCTTAAATGGATATGGATCAATTGAACTAGTTTTTTCCTCTTCCGGTTATATCAATCATGCGCCAGCATTAACTGATTTGGATGGCGATGGGGATCTGGAAATAATATTTGGGACATTCGAATACGTTGGTGGATCGAATACGGGATTTCTTTATGCTATTCATCATGATGGCTCAATTGTTAATGGATTTCCAATAGATCTTGGTAGCCCAATAATGGTGGAACAAGCCATTGGAGATATTGATGGGGATGGAGAACTGGATATCATTGTGGGAACATGGGGAAATAAAATAACCGCAATAAGTTCATCCGGTACAATTAAATCCGGATTTCCTTTTAGTGCCAGCAACAAAATTAATGTGCCACCCAGCATAGGAAATCTTATCGGTGACTCAAATTTGGAAATTGCTGCAGGAAGTGATGATGGTAATCTATATATTATAAATAGTATTGGTTCAGCTATTGACATAATTAATACAGGAGGGTTTGTACGTGGTGATATAGCGCTTCATGATTTTAATACTGATGGTTACCCAGAAGTAGTTTTTGCAGGATATGATAAGGAAATACATGTTTATAATGTGTCAAATGGTTCAGAAATAAGTGGTTGGCCGGTAAATGTCAATAGTAATATAATATCATCACCGATCATTGCAGACCTTGACAATGATGGCAGTGTTGAAATTCTTGCCGGTCATATAAACAACCAAATTGTTGCCTATCATAGCAATGGCATACAAGTAGAGACTTTTCCTGTGACTACCGCTAGTGCAATTCAAAGTTCTTTAGGTATAGAGGATATGGATCAGGATGGAGATCTGGAAATACTTGTAGGAACGTCCCAAGGGCTAGAAGTTATTGATGTGAAAACCAATAAGGGATCCCCTTACACTTGGAGTGTTTTTCGAGGTAGTTATCACCGGACTGGATTGTACAGTGATGCTTTAATGAATAATAGCCTTCAAAAAAGTGATAAAATTATTCCATCTGTTTTCAGCGTATCGGATAATTATCCAAATCCATTTAATCCTCGGACGCAGTTTACAGTATCTCTTCCAAAGATGAGTCATATAGTAGTAACTATTTATGATATTTCTGGCAGGCAAGTAGCCTTGCTTGCAGAAGGTGATTATAATGCAGGCCAATACAGGATGGAATGGGATGGTATGATGGGTATGAACGCTGCTGCACCGAGTGGTGTATATTTACTGGTTGTACAGGCAGGCGATCATGTGTTTAAAAATAAAATGATTATGATGAAATAAAGGATTAAGATGTATAAGTAATTATCCTTGATGAGACGTTAAAAATATATATATGCGGCAAATACAACAATTTATTTTGTTACTAACATTTTTTCTAGCAACTGTTAGTGCTAATTCTATCTCTATTACCCCAGATTCATTGTATGAGTCATTGAATTATGGAGATACTGCGATTCATACCGTGACTATAACCAATAATTACCCTACGGAAGTTGATGTTACATTATCTATGGTGGAACAGGCAATGTTCCCTAGAAGACAACTATCATTATTTGATAATGAAAATAACTTGGATAATCAAAGTACTATTGAAATCGAAAAACCAGATTTACAATGTGGCACACCTGATCCGGATCCAAATGAATGGCAATTAACAATTGACCAAGTTCAACAGTGGGTGGCGAACCAGAATCGCAGCAATAGAAATATAGTCAATGTATTAATTGCCTGGCACGTTATTTATTCATCTAGTGGCGTAGGTTACCTTACAGACAACCAAATTTACCAACAAGTGGAATGGCTTAATGATGCTTTTGCTGATCATGGATTTTATTTCTCACTTGAAGTTATTGATCATACGGTGAATGATGACTGGTTTAACGATATGTATGACACCTATGATGCTGAGGCAAAACAGGCCTTATATTTTGACCCCTATCATCATATGAATGTTTACAGTGCGAGCCTTTGGCAAGATGGTGTAGGTGGATATGCTTATTTGCCACATTCATGGCCGCAAGGTAGTTATATGCATGGCATTGTTCTTGATTACAGAAGTTTACCATATTACGATAATAATTCTGGAGATACGGGTGTCCATGAAGCTGGGCATTATTTAGGATTGCACCATACATTTTATAATAATTGTTCTGTAACCAATGATGGTGTAGATGACACTCCTGCTCATCATGAGGATTATAATGATATATGTAATGAGAGCTTGGACAGTTGTCCGAATCAGCCAGGAAACGACCCGGTACATAATTATATGAATTATACGAATGATGCATGCACCACTGAATATAGCTCCGGCCAGGAAGACCGTATGCATGCAATGGTGGCTCAATATAGGCCCAGTTTGCTGGATAATGCGGTAGCGCCAGGATGGCTAATAACACCTACATTAGAATTGACGGTCCCAGCGAATTCTTCCATTGCAGTGGATTTTACGTTTGATGCGACGAATACGTATGGGGGTAATTATTATACGGCTATTAATTATTCTTCAGTAGCCGCCGATACTACAATTGAAGGTTATGCAACTTTACAGATAATAGGTCATCCTCAAATCGAGTCGAATACATCCTCTATTAGTTTTGGTGGTGTATATGTAAATGACACTACATCGATGCAATTATTTTTATCCAATACTGGTACAGATGACCTTGTTATATCATCAATCGTTAGTGATCCGGATGTATTTTTCACTACACCAAGCTCTGGTATAATAGATCCTGAAGAAAGTATGAATGTAACGGTTTATTTTCTTCCTAATGTTGTAGAATACTACACGGGGTCGGTTACAATATCTTCTAATGATGAAAATGATTCAGTTTTTGTTATTCCTGTGTATGGCCAAGGATTATTATCACCAATGCAATTTTCCACGTCCGCTATATTGGATACCATGGCATCGAACGATCTTCATATACATCGTATTGCATTAACTAACAGTGGAAACTTCACCATAGATTACAATATAAGCCATGATATTCCCTGGGTAACTCTTAGCCATAGTGAGGGGCAATTAGAACCTGGATCTGAAGATTCGGTCAGCGTAACAATTAACACTCTATTTATGGGTTATGGTGATTATGAAGGCACTCTTATGTTTACAACCAACGTTGGAGAGTTCATAGTGCCGGTCCATGTATTAATTACAGTACTGGGTGCAGATAATGATCCAATTATTCCATCTGTTTTCAGCGTATCGGATAATTATCCAAATCCATTTAATCCTCGGACGCAGTTTACAGTATCTCTTCCAAAGATGAGTCATATAGTAGTAACTATTTATGATATTTCTGGCAGGCAAGTAGCCTTGCTTGCAGAAGGTGATTATAATGCAGGCCAATACAGGATGGAATGGGATGGTATGATGGGTATGAACGCTGCTGCACCGAGTGGTGTATATTTACTGGTTGTACAGGCAGGGGATCATGTGTTTAAAAATAAAATGATTATGATGAAATAAAGAATTGTTGGATTTTGAATCAAACATGGATATCTTACATTCAAAGGCGTTCTTTTGGAGTAGAACTATGATAAGAAATAGAACCTTACAGCTAATAATTATTTTGTCCTTGGCGGTTAACGCCTATGGGTTAGACTGTCCTTCCGATTCTGCACAACATACAGACTTAAGAACCTTGTTGCCCAATGGGTCCCCAAATCCTACGTATGGTCAGGTAATTACCACTGGTCTATGTGGCTGTATCGGTTTTGCTTCTGAGCTTTCAGGTATGGAAGAAGATTCCAGCCTTACGCTTACATTAATAATGGTAGATAATGAATCAATTCGTGGTGCTCAAATAGATATCTATCATGATGCTGGTTCAGCCCTTAGCTATGACCAAGGTGGTATAGTTATAAAGGGAGATAAACTAGAAGACTTAGATGATCCAAATACTCCTCTTGTCAGTGAAACGATGACAATATTAGCTAATGAAATGGATAATTTCATTCGTATCATGGCTTATAGTACATCACAGGCCCGCACAGCTGGAGATGGTACTGAAGGTGAAATTATACGAGTCACTTTTAAAGCTACAAATGGATTACTCTCATTACCATCCACTATATCCTTTGGATTAGGTGCTTTAGATCTTCCTGGAACTTCGATGGCGCCAGAAATACTTAATGTAGCCTGTAGTTATCCAGATACATCAGAGATGGTTTCGTTCAGCACGACCAATCTAGGTGTAATTGCGCAGGATGGGATACCAATTCAATATAATTTATCACAGAATTATCCAAATCCATTTAATCCCTCAACTAGAATATCTTTTGACTTAGTAAACCCTGGTCAAACAACACTGATTGTTTATAATTTGTTAGGCCAAAAGATTACTACGCTAATTAACCAGAGAATGGATGCTGGTCACCATAGTTTAGAATGGAATGGATTGGACTTTTCTGGGCAGTCAGTCTCATCTGGTGTATATTTTTATGAACTTCGTTCTGAAAAGTATATCGCTAGAAAGAAGATGCTTTTATTACGCTGACGTAGGAAAAAATAAAGCAATAGTAATAAAAAGAGATCAATCCCATCTTATTTTGTTGACTTGATAATCCTATCTAAAAGCGCAGTGGTGCTTTTTTCTGGTATCAAAGGGATTATTTCTACAGTTCCACCATTGGCAATAACTGTATCTGCACCAACAATTGTATCTGTGTTATAATCTCCTCCTTTTACAAGAATATCTGGTAAGAAATGTAATATAATTTCTGCTGGAGTATCTTCTTCAAAGCCAACTACCATATCCACCGATTCGATTGCATCTAAAATCATGGCTCGATCCTTAAAAGGCTGAAGTGGCCGATCATTTCCTTTGAGGCGGGTTACAGATTGATCACCATTTAGGCCCACAACAAGACGATTTCCTTTCTTTTTTGCTGCTGATAGTATTTCAATATGCCCCCTATGGATTATATCAAAACATCCATTTGTGAAGACAACAGTATCACCTGTTTTTTTCCATTGTTTTATATGATTATTAGCTATGTCCCAATCGTTAATAATCATGGCAATTAGTTGTTATATATCTTAAAAAACAATGACTATACAAGAGCACGCTTTGTTGGGTCCCACTCAATTCTACGACCTTGGAGGTAAGATTCTGTGGCCATATGACATGCTACAGCTTCATGAAATGCTTCTTCTATATTACATGCAGGTACACCTCCACCTCGAATAGAATCAATCCAATCTTTTACATGTAAATGGGTTGAGTCAACCCGCTTACCATCTCTATAAGTATAAAGTAGTCCTTTATTCGCAAAATACTGAGAAGTTGCAGATGTGATGCCATCAATTTCTTTTGAACCAGGAGCATAAGAATAAATAGGATATTTTGAATTGATGACTCCTTTATCTAATCTTTCTTTGTATTTAGTTGAGTATGGGTCGGCATTGACAATAAATCCTCCAAGTGTACCAGCATTTGATTCACCGCCAATTTGCATTGTTGCATCATGGCCCATAATTCTGTTGCCCCTTGAATTCAAACTTGATAGTGTGGCACTATACAAAACGGTCAAATCTTTATCCGGGTATTCAAGGGTAGCATTCCAAACATCGGGGACATCTCTTCCATCTTTATAAAAATAAATTCCCCCTGAAGATGAGGCATATTTGGGTATGCCTAAGCCCATAATTTGATTGATTTGGTCAAAATCATGAGAAAAAAGGTCTCCAGATAAACCGGTACCATAATCAAACCAGCAGCGCCAGCGAAAGAATCGTCTTAACGCTTCTTCCCCAAAAGGAATCTTATTTGGGGATGGTTCTTGGAATGTTTCCCAATCAATGGTTTTAGCATTTCCTTCAGGATGAATCCCCCATACCCACGCACCACCTGGCGAATTTCTGTTTGTTGTTAGTTGGACAAGGTTGATTGGACCAAGTAAGTTTTGATTAATTATCTTTTTTGCCTGTTCATAGGCTTCTACTTGTCTGTTTTGATGACCTAACTGGAAGGTAATACCCGTTTCTTTTACTGTATCATACAGGTCTAGCGCTTCATTAAAAGTTCTTGTTAATCCTTTTTCACAATAAACATGTTTCCCTGCTTTAGCAGCATCAATTGCAACACGTGAATGCCAATGATCAGGTGTGGAAACAATTACAGCATCAATATCCTTGTTTTCCAGTAATTCTGTATAATGGCGATATCGTTTCGCAGTTTCTTTTGGTTTACCACCTGAACGAACCTCATTTTTGGATGCTGCTATTCCCAATTCTGCCCTTACATCAAATAGATCGCAAACGCCAACAAGAGAGCAATTTAGATCTGCTTGTGACATGAATGTAGTAAATCCTTTATATAGCTTATTATTTTGTGCTCTTTCTGCAGCATTTGTTGTCCAATCAGGTGTTGCAAAGCCAAGTCCTCTCGTAAGATGACTGCCACGCCCTCCATAACCTACAATTCCGACACGGAGGTGATCATTGTTTCCGATATTTGAAACGATAGCTGGGGACTTATTATCTTTCACTAAGTTCTGAAGCAAGTTTGATTTCTTCAGTTTATCTAAACGCATTTTTTGCCATAATTTCACAAAGAAAAAACCCAGTACAGGTACGGTCGCTAAGCCCTTTAAAATTTCTCTACGATTTAATATCTCAGATTGTTTTTCTTCTATTTCATGACTCATTACTTAACTCCTAATTATTTTGACTGGATAGATAAAATTAAACGGTCTAAACCAATTAATTGACTAGTAGGGAAAAGATAAAGCACATAAAGAGCACCTGCTTCAATTAAGTTTTTATTAACAATAATATAACTGCCCTCACCTGGTTTACTATATTCCAATCCAATGAATGGCGGTGCGAAAAAATAATAAAGTAGAACAAAAACCAAACCAGCTATAGCACCGTAACGACTCATGAATCCTAAAAGTAAGGATAAACCAACAATTGTAAGTCCCCACATATTTATAGAATCAGTAAACCCTAAAAATGTTGGGTTTGCTACTATTCTTTCAGCTAATGAAGAGAAAATCCACTTGGAATCGAGCAAATATGCTGCAGAACTCCAATAGGGATTGACCAATTTGGAAATGCCTTCATAAAGGAAGTGCCATCCTATTAAGATGCGTAATAATACTAACCCAATAAGTTGTGATCCCGAATATGCATCATTACTAGTGAGATCATTTTTCATGCTGGTCCTTCCTTCGTTAATGAATACTAAAATGTACGCAGAGAAACTAAAAATTAATAGTCAGCTTTACTTCTTAAAGTGTTGTAAATAATAATTATCATATGCAGCTAATAGACTTTCTTGACCAGAGTAAGGCGCCGGTTCATATTTTTTAGATTGAATGCCCAAATAAGATAATTCACAAATAGCCCAATCCTGTTTGTTTGTCTTATCCCAAAAGTCAATCGCATCTTCAGTGTTATATTTATTGGATTTGACAATTTCTTTGGAGAACAGCCAGGAACACTTCACCGTACATTTTTTTGTCCCAATAGGCCAAACGGTATGATACATAACATATTCAGGGTGTAGGCTTAATAACAAATTAGGGAAAATTGAATAATAATATACGCGATGGAGATCATCACCATCAACTCCCTTTATAGGTGGACAACATAATTCACTGCTTGTTGTAATACTTTCCTTCCCTTCATTAAAATCCATGTATCCTC
>ENA-UPTF01001836-UPTF01001836.1-marine-metagenome-genome-assembly--contig:-NODE-1836-length-12931-cov-5.730512_pt1 | contig 12931 bp, 11 predicted proteins | sample MGYA00238166_ERZ767019 | MGnify/ENA primary metagenome ERZ767019 (study PRJEB28930, sample SAMN06266391) | marine metagenome | isolation source: Sea water from 250 m depth | place: Atlantic Ocean...
TTTTCATCTGATGGATCAAACAGCTCTGAAGTGCTACCAGTAAATCTTCTGCCTTCAGGTTGTCTTGGAATTTCAGTTACATTTTTAGTTTCTGGAGAATAATTAAGATATTTTCCATCTGCAACAATATTGAAAAGACCTACTCTTACGACTTCTGTAGGAGATTTAGCGCCATTGGTATCAATGACATCTGCTGTAAATTTTACAACTTTTCCTGATTCTGTCATTTCTTGTTGAAGCATAAACCAGAGTCTTTCAATCTCAGCTATGGATGGAAGTTTTGAGTTGCTGCCTATTTTCTTAGCTAGATCTTCAAGAAAGATAGTTCTATCAGGGTATTGGACATTTGTTATTGAGTTATCAAATCTAGTCCTAGCATCACCTGCAACCTGCTGCATTACACCAAAGAGTTCTTTGAGTGCACCTAAGCGTTCATTCAGAGTATCCTGTAGGTCATTATTGACAGCTTCATTTGCTTCAAACAATGCCTCTAGTTCTGAACTTCTAATTTCTTCATTAACTTTTGTTGTTTCAGCATCCGCCAACATTTGTTCTTGTTGGTCTCTTTTTTGTCTGAATTCTGTTTCTCTTTGCTGATTCTCTTTAGTATCAGAGAGTTTACCTTGTTGAACTCGATCAAGAAGTTGATCTATGGTATTCGCTGATTGCTGAGAATATGCTGGTATTGACACCAGAGATATCAGAGCAATAATAATTTTAAAATTTTTCATTATATTGCCTCCGCTGAATCTACAGGCAGAATAACAAGATCAGGTGCAACCTGTTTCTTAGCAATCTTTAAACCTGCTTTAATACCGTTTCTATTGTCATCGGCATCTACCCAAGATCTTGTCTTCTGATCCCAGACACCTGAAACTGCTCCGTCCACAGATTGGTATAAGAATGAAACTCTTCCGATACGAAGAAAATCTAATTCAAGAGTCTTTCCATCTACTTCAAGGGTGTCTTTGTAGGTTTCTATAGTTTTACCGTAATCGTTTTCAATTTGATAAGCCTCTGTAACTTTTCTAAATTTTTCGGCAACAGTTACATCTTCTCTTTGCATTAGTTCCTTAAGGAAATCGACTCTCTCTGTTCTTTCTTCCATCAAAAAAGGCACATCCAATTGTACAAATTGATCCAGTGAGTCAATCATTTGTGTCATGACTGGAACGATTTTTCGATTTATTTGTGAAGCAACGAGTATTGACTGTTCAAGGTCTACTTTAACTCTTGCTTGATTCTCAATCTGTAGCTCAAGAAGTTGGTTATAGATTTTAAGCCCATCAATTTCTTTAAGAGCGGCTCTATATCTATCCTCCATTTTTCTTGTCTGTTCTACTACTTTATCGATCCTTTGCTGTGATTCCTGTGCTAAAAGAGTTCTTTCTGTCTGACCATTGAGAACCTGACTCAATGTTTCTGCAGGAACCATCATAGGCAATGTTATAAGGATGACACCGCCAATTAGAATCTTTGTAGTTAGTCTATGAAAACGTTTCATATAAAAATACTCCTGAAATGATTATAGCTGTATGAGGTTTTCCCTTCCTCACGAAAGATTTGATAATAGCATAATCAAAAAAGACTCCAAAGACTAAATAATGAATTATTTATTAAAAAAAGGGTTGAGTTTTTGTTAATTTTTGCTAAAAAAATCTTTCTACGAATTAATTTATTGTTAATTTATGTTGACAATAATCCTTACTTCAAAGATGATTTCCTCCCATGAACACTAAAAAAGAACTTAATAATTTAATTCTAGGACTACTAATTCTGCTAGAGATTAGAACTAGTGGGGCTTTCCTATAGAAATAAAAAAAATTTTATTAAATAATAAGCCCCGCAACAAAGCGGGGTTTTTTTTGAGAAATACAATTTGAAATTGGAGTAAAAAATAATGCAGATATTTTATGACAGCGACGCAGATCAAGACTTAATTAAGAATAAGAAAGTAGTTATTGTAGGTTATGGCTCACAAGGTCATGCCCATGCTAATAACCTAAAAGACTCTGGTGGTAACGTTACAGTTGCTCTTAGAGAGAGCTCTTCATCTTGGGCTAAAGCCGAAGCAGCAGGATTAAAGGTTTCTACAGTTCCTGAAGCGGTTAAAGATGCTGATTTGGTTATGGTCTTAATTCCCGACGAACTTCAGTCGCAAAATTATAAATCAGAGATTAACGATAATATTAAAAAAGGAGCTGTTTTAGCTTTTGCTCATGGTTTTAATATTCATTTTGAAATGATCATACCTAGAGAAGATCTGGATGTAATCATGATCGCTCCAAAAGGCCCTGGCCATACTGTCAGATCTCAGTATGAATCAGGAGCAGGAGTACCTTGTTTGTTAGCAATTCATAAGGATGTTTCAGGCAATGCTAGAGACATTGGTTTGTCTTATGCTTCTGCAATAGGGTCAGGTAGAGCTGGCATAATTGAAACCAACTTCAAAGATGAGACTGAAACAGATCTTTTTGGTGAACAAGCTGTTTTATGTGGAGGGCTTACTTCACTCATTCAAACTGGATACGATGTACTAGTTGAAAATGGATACCCACCTGAGATGGCTTATTTTGAATGTCTGCATGAGGTTAAGCTGATTGTTGATTTGATTTATGAAGGCGGTCTTCAAAATATGAGATACAGCATTTCTAATACAGCTGAATACGGTGATTATGTAAGTGGACCAAAAGTAATTAATCAAGACACCAAGAAGGTGATGGAGTCAATTCTGGGAAGAATCCAATCTGGAGAATTTGCAAAAGAATTTATGGATGATTGTAATAAAAGTGATAATGGTAAACCAGGTCCTTTGATGAAAAATTATAGAGATCAGGCGTCTAACCATTCAATAGAAAATGTAGGCCATGAATTAAGGGGAATGATGCCCTGGATTGCAAAAAATAAAATAGTAGATAAATCAAAAAATTAACAAGAAATAATGGAAGAATCATGAATCAATCTGAAGAAGTAATAATTTTTGACACCACTCTTAGAGATGGAGAGCAAGCTCCTGGTTGCAGCATGACATTAGGAGAAAAGTTAAAAATAGCTCATGCCCTTAAAGATCTTAATGTTAATGTTATTGAGGCAGGATTTGCAGCTGCTTCTCCAGGAGATTTTGAAGCAGTAAATACTATCGCTAAGGAGATTGAGGGACCGACGATTTGCACGTTAGCAAGATGTAATCCGGATGATATAGAGCAGGCTCATAAGGCATTAGAGGTTAATCCAAATCGAAGAATCCATGTCTTTGTTGCCACAAGTGAGATTCATCTTAAACACAAATTAAATATGGCTAAAGAAGAGGTCCTCAAGGCAGCTTATGAGGGGGTTAAGATGGCTAAGGAGTTTTGCGACAATGTAGAATTCTCTCCAGAAGACGCATCAAGAACTGACCATGACTTTTTAACTGAAGTTGTGAATGCTGCGATTGATGCTGGAGCTACTACAATTAATATACCAGACACTGTTGGTTACACTATTCCTTATGAATTTGGTGAGCTATTTAGTCATCTCATTACAAATTGTGAGAACACTGAAAATGTTGTTTTCAGTGTTCATTGCCACGATGATCTTGGTTTGTCGGTTGCTAATAGTTTGGCTGCATTAGAATCTGGAGCGAGACAAGTGGAATGTACCATTAATGGTATTGGTGAAAGAGCAGGTAACACCTCTCTTGAAGAAGTATGTATGGCTGTTAAAACAAGAAAAGAGTATTTTGATTTTCATACCTCTATAGATACAACCAAGCTTTATCCGACCAGCAGGCTGGTTTCGAGTATCACAGGCATGCATGTGCCTAGAAATAAGGCTATTGTTGGTGACAATGCTTTTTCACATGAGGCTGGAATACATCAACATGGAATGCTTAGACACGCATCCACCTATGAGATTATGAAACCTCAGGATGTTGGCATAGGTAGATCTAACCTTGTCTTGGGCAAACATAGTGGCAGACATGCATTTTTAGATAGAGCAAAAGAGCTTGGCTTTGAGATAAGTAAGGACGAACTAGATCCTGCGTTTAAGGAATTTAAGAAACTAGCCGATAGAAAAAAAGAAATTTTTGACTCTGATATAGAAGCAATAGTTCTTAATGCTGATACAAGCAGGCTTAACACATGGGAATTAGTTGATTTAGAAACTTCATCTGGTTCTTCTTGGGGAGCCGTTGCAGATTTAAAGCTTAAAAAAATTGATGGTACTGTGCATGAGTCAGACTCTGAAAAGAGACGATCAAGTGGGCCTATAGATTCAGTTTTTAATGCCATTAATCAAATAACCGGATACAATTTGGAATTGATTAATTTTGAGATTCACAGCGTTAGTGTGGGTGAAGATGCTCAAGGTGAGGTGACCGTTACTGTTAATTTTGATGGACAAGACTATAGAGGTCATGGAGTCAGCACCGACATAATTGAATCTGGCGCCCTAGCCTACCTTGAAGTAATTAATCGAATAGAGCGAAACAGAGAGAAACACTAGAGGGGAATTATGTCACTAAAACCAACAAAACATATTTGGTTCAATAATGAACTTGTTCCTTGGGATGAAGCAAAGATTCATGTTTTGAGTTATGGGCTGCATTATGGGGCCGCTGTTTTTGAAGGAATAAGAGCTTATTCAACCAAAAATGGGACAAAGATATTTAGATTAGAAGACCACATAAAAAGACTATTTAATTCAGCAAAGATTTACAGAATGAATATGCCTTATGATATTGAGGCAATTATGCAGGCTTCAAGAACCACAATTACTTCGAACAATTTAAATGATGGGGCTTATATTCGACCCATTGCTTTTCGTGGCTATAATGACCTAGGTCTCCATGCCTCTCTTGATGATGGAATTGATGTCGCAATAGCAGCATGGGAATGGGGAGCTTATCTAGGAACTGACGGACAAGAGAAAGGTGTCGATGTTTGTGTTTCATCATGGAATAAAATTGCTCCTAATACTATTCCAGTAATGGCAAAAGCCTCTGGTAACTATCTTTCAGGAACTCTGGTAGCAATTGAAGCCAAAGAGAATGGTTATGATGAAGGTATATGCCTTGACTCTAAGGGAATGGTAAGTGAGGGAGCCGGCGAGAATATATTTATGGTCAAAAATAATGAAATCTTTACCCCTCCTCTTAGCTCATCAATCCTTGATGGTATTACGAGAGACTCTGTCATTAAAATTGCTCAGAGCCAAGGCTATGAAGTTACGGAGAGAGAAATCGCTAGAGAGGAACTTTATTTAGCTGATGAGTTATTCTTTTCAGGTACTGCAGTTGAAATCACTCCAATAAGAAGTGTGGATAGGATTAACATAGGTAATGGTTCTAGAGGTCTAATAACACAAGAGATCCAAAAAGTATTTTTCGGACTATTTGATGGATCAACTCCAGACGATTGGGGTTGGTTAGATAGTGTTGAATAATTCCCCAAAAACCCTCTTTGAAAAAATATGGGATCAACATATCGTTGTTCCTGAGACTGAAGACACACCTGCTATCTTGTACATTGATCTTCATTTGATTCACGAAGTTACAACTCCTCAGGCATTTACTCAATTAAAAGAAAGTAATCTAAGCGTAAGAGCTCCCGATAAAGTTTTAGCAACCATGGATCACTCCACACCGACTGTGCCAATTAAAACAATTAAGGATTTAGATTTAGTTGCTGAATCGGGCCCCGCTGGGCAAATCAGAGATATGATTAAAAATTGTCAAGATTTTGGCATCGAACTCTATGGTTTTGATAGTGATCGCAGAGGAATTGTACACGTCATTGGTCCTGAATTGGGGGCAACTCAACCTGGTAGGACAATGGTTTGTGGAGACAGCCATACCAGTACCCATGGAGCATTTGGCGCCCTAGCCTTCGGTATAGGGACAACTGAAGTTGCCCATGTACTTGCAACTCAATGTCTATTGCAAAGGAAACCTAAAACATTGGCCGTTAATTTGAATGGCAATCTTAATAATGGTGTTTCTGCCAAGGATATAATATTAAAAATCATAGGGACTATTGGTGTCGATGGTGGAACTGGCCATGTTATAGAGTACCGAGGAGATACAGTTTCTTCTCTTTCATTAGAAGAAAGGATGACAATTTGCAACATGAGTATAGAAGGAGGAGCAAGAGCGGGAATGTTTGCTCCAGATGAAGCAACTTTTGAGTACCTTGAAGGAAGGCCAATGGTGCCAAAAGGTGATCATTGGCATGAGGCAGTTGAGGAATGGAAAAAATTGGTTAGTGATCAGGGTTCTGTGTTTGATAAAGAGGTTGATATTGACGTAGATTCTCTCAAGCCTATGGTAACTTTTGGTACCAACCCAGGCATGGTTATGCCAATAGATTCTGAAGTCCCGGATCATAAAGGTAATCAGAGTTTCAAGCAAGCCCTTGATTACATGAAAGTAGAATCTGGTAAACCCCTTCTTCAAAAACCGATTGATGTTGTTTTTATTGGTAGTTGCACTAATTCAAGACTATCTGATTTAAAAGACGCAGCAGAAATTCTCGAAGGTAGAAAAGTTGCCGATGGTGTTAGAGCAATGATTGTTCCTGGGTCACAAGCAGTTAAGGCCGAAGCAGAAACAATCGGATTAGATAAAATCTTTTTAGAATCAGGTGCAGAATGGAGGGAATCAGGTTGTTCTATGTGTCTTGGTATGAATGGTGATACCGTTGGCAATGGACAATTAGCCGTAAGCACCAGTAACAGAAACTTTGAAGGTCGGCAAGGCAAGGGGTCAAGAACGATTCTTGCTAGCCCTAAAACTGCAGCCGCTTCAGCAATATCAGGAGTTGTTCAAGATCCAAGAATATTTGGAAACAATTAGAATATGGAAAAGATAATAAAATTTTCATCAAAAACGGTCGTCCTCCCTAATGAAGATGTGGATACTGATCAAATAGTTCCTGCTCGATTCTTAACACTCCCATCTAAAGAAGGAATTGGCGAATGTCTTTTTTACGACTGGAGATTCAATGAATCTGGGGAACCTAATAAAGATTTTGTTCTTAACAAAGAAGAATCTCAAGATTGTTCAGTGCTGGTTGCAGGTAATAATTTTGGATGTGGGTCCTCAAGAGAACATGCACCATGGGCTTTGGTCGATTATGGATTTAAAGCTATTGTTAGCACATCGTTTGCTGATATTTTCAAAAATAACTCCCTCAAAAATGGCCTTATACCTATTACCGTTCCAGAAGAGATGCATAAATGGTTAATAGACAATCCAGGAGTTGATGTAATGATTGATTTAGAAAATACCTTAATACAAACCCAACAAGGTCATGAATCATCTTTTCCGGTTGAATCCTTTTCTAGATATTGTTTGATGAACGGTATAGATCAGCTAGGATACATCCTGAGTCAGGAATCAGAAATTACAAAACACGAAAGTAAATTATGAAAGCTACTATCACACTCCTACCAGGTGACGGAATTGGACCCGAGGTTACCGACGAAGCAGTAAAAGTTTTAAAAGTTATTGAAGAGAAATTTGATCATTCATTTACGTTAAATAAGGCTCTATTTGGTGGTATAGCAATTGACCAGACAGGATCTCCCTATCCACAAGAGACACAAGATTTATGCAAAGAGGCAGATGCTGTTTTATTGGGTGCAGTTGGCGGCCCGAAATGGAGTGATCCCAGAGCTAAAACGAGACCTGAAAAAGGGCTGTTAGATATGAGATCTGATTTAGGCGTTTATGCAAACCTACGACAAATTAGAACCTATCCTCAATTGATTGATAACTCTCCAATTAAAAAAGAATACCTTGAGGGAATAGATATTATGTTTGTGAGAGAGTTAATTGGAGGTATCTACTTTGGAGATAAGGAAAGAAGAAATGATTATGCAAAAGATGTTTGTGAATATTCAACTGCTGAGATTGAACGAATTACAGATGTTGCTGTCAAACTATCTCAACAAAGAAAAAAGAAAATCATATCCATTGATAAAGCAAATGTCATGGCAACCTCTCAATTGTGGAGAGAGGTTACGACGAAATACCTAGCAGATAACTTTCCTGAGGTAGAAATAGAACATATGCTGGTTGATGCAGCAACAATGCATCTTCTCTCGAGGCCAGCTGATTTTGATGTTGTTTTAGCTGATAACTTATTTGGTGATATTCTTACCGATGAAGCTTCTATGCTCACTGGCTCTATCGGAATGATTGCCTCTGCATGTCTTGGAGATGGTAATTTCGGTGTTTATGAGCCAATACATGGTTCTGCGCCTGATATTCAAGGTAAAGGTATTGCAAACCCTTGCGGAATGATTTTATCGTTGTCAATGCTGCTTAGACATTCTCTAGACTTAAACGAAGAAGCTTTAGCTATAGAAAAAGCAATCCAAAATGTATTAAATGATGGTATTTTCACAGCTGATTTATCTAAATCTAATACTGTTAGTACATCTACAATGGGCGATAAGATAGTTCAAAAAATTTAATTCCCCCTACTCTTTTTAGTTGCTATATATATTTTACTCCATATAATGTGCTAACACATTAATACATTGGTATTTATATTATGAAAATTGATAGAGTGTTTAGTAATAAACAAGAAAAAGAAACAGAGGAACAATTCTACAAAGCCATCATGACGCTTAATAATCTTGATGAGCATAAAGCTTTTTTTAACGATATTTGTACACCGGCTGAACTTCAGTCAATCAAAGATCGTTGGTCGGTGGCTGAATTGCTTGATAAAGGATATACATATCGAGAAATTAACACACTAACAGGAGTAAGTGTGACCACAATAGGTCGTGTAGCAAGATTTCTTCATGACGGCTCAGGCGGCTATTCGCTTGCATTAAAGCGACTAAAATAATGTCAGATAAAAGGATAAAAATAGCGATTCAAAAATCAGGTCGCCTAACAGAGCACTCCACTTCTCTTTTACAGAAATGTGGACTAATCTTCAGTCATGCTAAAGATCAGTTAATTGGATACGGCGAGAATATGCCATTTGATCTAATGTTTGTTCGTGATGATGATATTCCAGACCTTGTGCAAGATAACCTATGCCAAATTGGCATTGTTGGCCTAAATGTGGCTATGGAAAAGCAAATAGATATGGAAGATGCAAAGAAAGGATGTGCTTATACAATAGAACAGACACTTGATTTTGGTCAATGCTTGCTTGCTTTTGCTTATCCGGAAGATTCAGGATACTCAGCTATCGAACAGCTCGAGGGTAAGACGATTGCTACAAGTTACCCATCCATTGTTTCCAAATACATAGACGATAAAAAGTTGAATATTAAAATTGCTCAATTCTCTGGTGCTGTGGAACTGGCTCCGAGTTTAGGTAAAGCTGAAGCAATTTGCGACTTGATTTCATCTGGCGCTACGCTTAAGGCTCATAATTTAACTCAAGGTGAAACTATCCTTGATAGCAGTGCCGTTGTCATTCAGTCAAACAGTTTATTGGACGACAAGGAGCAATCATGGGTTTCCAAGCTTTTGGAAAGAATTAATGGCGTCCTTCAAGTCAGAGAAAGCAAATACATTATGATGCATGCTCCCAAGGATTCGATTTACAAGATAACTGAACTCTTACCAGGAACTGAGTCACCAACAATTATTCCCTTGGAAGGGACAAGCGAAATTGTAGCTGTGCATGTGGTATGTAAGGAAACAATATTCTGGGAGACCTTAGAGGATCTTAAATCTATTGGCGCCTCTTCTATTCTTGTTGTTCCAGTTGAAAAGATGTTGATGTAGTTATGAGTATTGAAGAGATAATCAATTGGAACGAAGTTTCTGAAGACATAAGAATCGATCTATTGGAAAGGCCGACTCAGGTTATTCATGAAGATCAGAATGAGATTATCGAACAAATATTTGCAGCAGTGATGAGTCAAGGCGATAGAAAGCTAAGAGAGTACACAAAGGCTTTTGATAATGTCGATATAGATTCAATAGAGATGACACCTAAAGAGATTCAGCAATCAATTGATCAAACACCAAAAGAGTTAAAAGATTCCATAAGGAATGCGATTGAAAATATAAAAACCTTTCATCAGTCTTTCCTGAATGTAGGCGATATTTCAGTCGAAACTGTTCCTGGAGTTAAATGCAGCGCTATAACCAGACCAATTGAAAAAGTCGGTCTCTATGTGCCAGCAGGTAATAATCCTCTACCCTCTACTGCAATGATGCTGGGGGTTCCATCAATGATTGCTGGATGCCCAGAGAGAGTATTAGTTTCTCCTCCCAATAAAAATGGTGTGGTGGACCCGGCAATTGTGACCGTTGCAAATTATTGCAATATTAATCGTATTTTTAAAATAGGAGGAGCTCAAGCTATCGCAGCTCTTGCATTCGGCACAGAAACTGTTCCTCAAGTTAATAAGATATTTGGACCAGGCAATACTTGGGTTACTCAAGCAAAAAGACTCATTTCAAACTATGACGCCAGCGTATCGATTGATATGCCAGCAGGGCCAACTGAAGTTCTGATTATCTCAGACGGAAGTTCCGATCCTTTATATATTGCCTTTGATCTATTATCTCAGGCTGAGCACGGGGTTGATTCACAAGTTATTCTATTATCAACGAGTCAAAGACAACTCTATGAAGTCCAAGAACAAATAAGACAATCTTTAAAGACTCTATCGACAAGAGAGATAGCTGAACAAGCCATGACTAATAGTAAATTTATTTTAGTAGATAATTTAGAGACAGCAGTCAATATTTCCAATGAATATGCTCCCGAACATTTGATTCTTTCGTTTGATGCAGCAACTGATTGGCTTTCTAAAATAAAATCTGCAGGCTCAGTTTTTCTAGGCATTTGGAGTCCGGAATCAGCCGGTGATTATTGCAGTGGAACAAATCACGTGCTTCCAACCGGTGGTTTTACAAAGTCTCTTAGTGGAATTACTGTTGCTAGTTTCCAAAAGACTATCTCAGTTCAGGAGATTACAAAAAGGGGCTTAGGAAATTTGTCAAACGATATAGTCAAATTAGCTCGTGCAGAAGGCCTTGAAGCTCATGCTAAGGCAGTTGAAATAAGGGTGAGTAAAAATGAATGTTGATATTAAAAGTATAGTCAGGCCAGAGGTGCTTCGCTTAAAGCCTTATGTGCCAGCTAAAAAAATCACAAATACAGTTAGATTAAATGCGAACGAAAGTCCATTTTCTGTAACTGACAAGGCTGAAGCAATGTCACTAAATTTATATCCGGATGCAGTTCCCTATAGAATTAGAAGTTCAGTTGCTAATTATTTAGGCATTACTGAGGAGAATTGTGTTGTAACGAGAGGCAGCACAGAAGCTATAGATATTCTAATTCGTACCTTTTGTTCACCTAGAGATGACGAGATTATTATTTTCCCACCCACATTTGAAATGTATCAGTTTTATGCAGCTATCCAAGGGGTTAATATTGTTAGTGTTCCTTTACTGGAAAATAGCAACTATCAAATCGATATTGATGTTTTTAAAAGTAAATTAAGCAAAAGAAGTAAGCTGACCTTTCTTTGCTCTCCATCTAACCCAACCGGCCATTCGATAGATACAAATACTATCTATCAAGTCTGTGAATCGTTAAAGGATTCCGGTCTTCTAGTTCTGGATGGTGCGTATGCGGAATTTTCTGACGAAACTGTTTATCAAGAAATACTTAATGATTTCTCTAATGTAGTTGTCTTAAGGACTCTATCAAAAGCTTTCGGCCTAGCAGGATCTCGGTGTGGTGCTTTGATTGGTAGTAAAGAGATATGCGAATATATTATGAGAGTAATACCGCCCTACTCTTTTTCAAAACCATCGGAGCAGACAGTTCTTGAGTCATTAACTGAGAAAGGCATAGAAAAATCAAAAGAAAACATAAAATCAATACTCAAGGAACGCCAATACTTAGAAAATGAGTTAAAGGATTTAACCAGTGTTGAACAGGTATTTCCATCACAAACGAATTTTGTTCTTGTGAAAACTAAAGATGCAGAACAATTTTGTAAACGAGCAAAAAAATCAGGATTTCTTTTACGTAATGTTGATTATCAACCAACTCTAAATAACTGTGTAAGAATCACTGTCGGTACTAGTGAGCAGAACACAAGTCTTATAAGAGGGTTAAGAGATGAATAATCAATCGCAAAAAATACTATTTATAGATCGGGATGGGACTTTAATTTATGAGCCGGAGCATTTTCAAGTTGATTCGCTTTCAAAGATAAGTTTAGTACCTAGTGTTATAGAGGCTTTAACTAAACTCAAAGATAGCGGTTATCTCCTAGTGATGGTCACAAATCAAGACGGACTGGGCACAGAGTCATTCCCAGAAGCTGATTTTGAAAAATGTCAGAACTTTTTAATTGATCTATTGTCTTCACAGAATATTACCTTTGAGAGGGTCTTTATATGCCCTCACTTTGAAAGAGATCAGTGTGAATGCAGAAAACCCAGGACAGGTTTATTAACACAATTCCTCGTAGATCGGAATATAGATAAAGCAAGATCCTATGTTATTGGCGACAGAGACACTGATCTTCAGTTAGCAGACAATCTCGGTTTGCAGGGTATAAAAATTAATCCCAATGCCGATGGTGAATGGATTCGTATTACTGACGCTATTTTGAGTCAGGATCGAATGGCAGTGGTTTCCAGAGAAACCAATGAGACCAAAATAATTGCAGCCGTTAACCTAGATAGTTCTTCGCCATTGTCGATTAATACAGGCATAGGTTTTTTTGATCATATGATTGAACAATTAGGGAAACATTCAGGAATATCAATAAAATTAAAATGTAATGGAGACTTGGAGGTTGATCAACATCATACGGTTGAAGACGTTTCGATTACATTGGGTCAAGCTATCAAAGAGTCCTTAAGCAACAAAAGGGGAATCGGTCGGTATGGTTTTACTCTTCCAATGGACGATGCTCTAGCAACAATTGCTATTGATCTGTC
>ENA-UPTF01001837-UPTF01001837.1-marine-metagenome-genome-assembly--contig:-NODE-1837-length-12926-cov-31.911822_pt1 | contig 12926 bp, 10 predicted proteins | sample MGYA00238166_ERZ767019 | MGnify/ENA primary metagenome ERZ767019 (study PRJEB28930, sample SAMN06266391) | marine metagenome | isolation source: Sea water from 250 m depth | place: Atlantic Ocean...
CTCTCAACCTTGATTATCTTCTGGGGGTCGTACGGCCTGTCGCCTGGTTGGGTATCGCAGTTCTCAATCTTGTAGACGTTCTCCATTCCTTCGATGACCTCTCCGAAAACCGCGTGGTTACCATCGAGCCAAGGCGTTGGAATCGTAGTTAGGAAGAACTGCGAGCCACCGGTGTTTGGGCCTGCGTTGGCCATCGAGAAAAGACCGGGGCGGTCGTGCCTCTTGGCTAGGGCCGAGGGCTCACAGGGTATCTTCCAACCTGGACCTCCAGTTCCGGCTCTGCCGTTTCCTGGATCACGAGAATGCGGGCAACCTCCTTGAATCATGAAGTCCTTGATGACCCGGTGGAAGTGCAGGCCGTCGTAGAACCCGTCATCCACCAGCCTGAGAAAGTTCCCGGTGGTCTCGGGGCAGTCTTCGGTGTACAGTCCAATGTCGATATCTCCAGCACTCGTTGTCATCCTAACTATGGTTGGCATGCAATTGGGAACGCTCACAGGCACAAGAGCATATGTGTGCCGCCCTAAGCCTAATGATGGTGTCAGTAACTGACCCTTTGTGAGTACCCTCAGTGACTGCGTCTGTCCCAAGTGCTCGACTAAACTGAGGGTCGAGTCAGCCGAGGGTGTGGATGGTGTAGACCTACTGGTATGCACCAAGTGCTGGGGACTTGCAGTGCAGGCCAAGACGATGCAGGGGGTCGTCCCAGACGAAGTTCGGGAGAAGATTGAGGACACGGGGCTGAAGCATACAGAGGGCCACAGTTGCCCGATTTGCCCGGCTACGATGTTGGAGATCGGCGTGCCCAAGCCATTCGGAGCAGAGGACCGGGCCAGCGAGCACGATGTTATCGTGGATGTCTGTGGGGACTGCGCCACGGTCTGGTTCGACGTGGGTGAGTTGGATGCATTGAACGGCATCAAACCGAAGCTCCAGAATATTTCGATGAAAGAGGGGGCCGAGAAAATCGAGGCTCAGGTGGACACCAGCAGCCCCCGGGTGCAGATGCGGAGGGCGGGTGGCGCATTGCTCCTGCTCGCCGGTCTTGGCTGGGCCTTGAGGGGGGGATGGATTGCGGGGCCCCTAGGCTTGCTATTGGCAATAGGAGGGGGTATCCTCGTACTCACCAAATCCCCGGAGACGGGTCTTGAGCGAGGGCTATGCAGCCGCTGCGATCTCGAGGGTATGACGATTGGTTGGACTTGCCAGAGGGGGGGTTGCGAGGCCCCCATCTGCACCACTTGCAGGTCGGTGGGTCAAGATCCGGCCGCGCAGTACGTGAAGACCCTAGGTGGCGGTGCGTTGATGGTGGCGGGAGTCGTGCTTGGTGTCGGTCTCCTCGTCGTCACGGAGGGGGCTTTAGCAGAAGCGGGATTCTACCCCGCGGCTGCTGGATATGAATTGATTTCAGAAGATGATGATGAGAAGGGCTTACTGGTCTGCAGGGAATGCACGAAGGATATGGGGGCTCTTCAGTTCCCCACGGGAGAATCGAAGGACATGGAGGAAATGCATTTGGCGGCCAAAATGGAGGCAGGTAATGTCGAGGAGCACCTGAAATCACAGACACATTGTGTGCATGTGGACGAGAAGACAGACAGAAAGTGTCGCAGGATGGTATACCGCAAGTCCGGTTACTGCTACGTGCATCAGCAGGAGTGATCAGGCGACCATGGAGCCGGGGAGTACCCCGTCGGGCAACTCGAGTAGGCGAACCGTACCATCGGGATCAAGGGACCCGAGGACGAGAAACTGTGAGACGAAGCCTGTGGGCAGGGTCTTGTCACCGAGGTTGACTGCTCCTACCACGGTGCGGCCAATTAACTGCGCGCGCGAGTAGTTCGTGATTTGGGCGGAGCTCCACATCTTGCCAATCACAGGTCCGAAGTCGACGTGGATCTTGTACGAGGGTTTGCGCATCTCTGGGAAGTCCTCGACCTCCAGAACCACGCCGGTCCTGAGATCCATCTCAAAGTACGCAGCAGCCCCGACATACTCCTTCCTGTCGAGTTTCTCGGGATGATACGGCTCGCCCGAGTCGATGATGTGCTCGCTCATTCACCCACCTGCGACATCCGACTTCAGAATCAGGGGCCTGAGGTCTATGCCGGCCTCCTCGAAGGCCTGGGCCCCGCCCTCCTCTCTATCGAGGATGGTGATACAGGCGGCGACCTCGCAGCCCATATCACTGAGTCGTGCTGCGGCCTGCAGCGCAGAGCCCCCCGTTGTGGTGACGTCCTCGAGCAGTACCACCCTATCACCCTCACACAGGCTCGAGCCTTCTATCCCTGGTGGATTGCCAGTCTTGCGGCCGCCGCGGCCCTTCGGCTCCTTGCGCACGAGGAAGCCGCGCAGGCTGGACCCCTTGCCGGCCTTGGCTATGGCGATCCCAGTGAGAGGTACCGCTCCGAGCTCGAGTCCGCCGACCGCGTCAACTCCGCCGATGTCATCAATCTCGGAGTGCATGAGCACTCCCAGCAGGTGGGCACAGTCCGGGTCCATCATCACCGGCTTCATGTCGAAGAAGTGGGCGCTCTGGCGGCCGCTGGTGAGGGTGAAAGGTTCGTCGGGAGAGTGTAGGTAGGCCAAGTCGCGGACCCTTTGCACCAGCCGCGATCTCGCTTCGTCCACGCCTGTTGACGCCATCTTCTCCTTCGCTTCGGCTCGGCGGGGGTCGGATGAAGGTTCGCACTCCAGACGGGCCGAATGGCGGGCATTCCGGTGAATGTTCTTGGACGGTCTCCGTCAGTGCGGGGATGTTCAGCAGCGGAGCGTGTCGCAATGAGTACGGGAAAGAGTCAGGTGTCGGCGTACGACGAGGGGCGCCTGAGCGCAGAACGCGAGTCGTACCAGAGCTGGATGGATCGACGTGCGGACGAGGTCTTCCTCATCGCGGAGGAGGCCAAGGCCAAAGGCCTTGATTTCGAGGACTTTGTCGAGATTCCACGAACTAAGGACCTAGCTAGCAGGACGGAGAAGCTGCTCGAGGAATATCTCGATGGGATGAGCATAGAAGACGACTTGCGCGACCTCCTGAGGGACTCCGACAGGGAGACCGCTGCCATCCAGATAGCCCTCGATGTGGCCAAGAGGATGTATGCGAGGACCACTGACATCACGAAAGCCATCGACTCCGGCTTGAGGGTCGGTCTCGCGGTCCTGACCGAAGCAATACTGGTGGCCCCGCTCGACGGCATCGGGGGTGTTCGAATCATGAACAACGCCGACGGCTCCGAGTTCCTCTCGATTGACTTCGCCGGACCCATCAGGGCAGCAGGCGGCACCGGCCAGGCCCTGAGCGTACTCATCGGTGACATGATACGTCGCGAGTTGGGCATCGGCAGGTACGTACCGACGACCCCTGAGGTGGAGCGGGTCAAGGAGGAATTCGGGCTCTACCGAGTCGGCCTCCAGTACAAGCCACCACCCGAGGAGGTCGAGGTCATCGTCAGGGCCTGTCCGGTGATGATCAACGGAGAGGAGACCGAGAAGCAGGAGTGCGCGGGATACAAGGAGGTCCGCAACATCGTGAACTCGAACAACGCGCCACGTACCAGAATCAGGGGCGGTGTGCTACTGGTCATCGGCGAGGGCCTGTGTCTTAAGGCTCCGAAGATTCAGAAGCACACTGAGCGTCTGGAGATCCCGGGATGGGAATTCATCTCAGAAAAATCAAGTTTGGATAGGTGGAAACAGAGAAAGCAAGAAAGCGACGAATGGGAAGACGAAGGTCTATTTTTCCGTCGAAAAGAGCTTCAGAAGAATGACAAATACATGCAGGATGTTATTGCCGGTAGACCTGTTTTCGGAGAGCCGGGAGAGCCGGGTGGGTTTCGGCTCAGGTATGGGAGGAGTCGTGCCACCGGCCTTGCCGCCGCCGGGATAAATCCCGTATCTATGCAGGCCCATGGCGGATTCCTCTCCGTCGGGACCCAGATGAAGACCGAGCGGCCCGGAAAGGCTTGCGCGGTAACTCCCTGCGTCGACATAGACGGGCCCACGGTGCTGCTGAGGGACGGTTCCTTCCGCAGGGTCTCCACCCTCGAGGAGTGGGAGAGATTCTCCTCGGAGGTCATCAGAATCTGGGATTCAGGGGAGATGCTGTCCGGCTTCGGCGAATTCCTAGAGAACAACAAGAGTCTCGTCCCGTCTGGCTACAACAGGGACTGGTGGGCGGCCGATCTCGCGAATTCCCTAGACCACCCTGACAAGGTCGGCGGTTTCGCTAAGATTCTCGGTATCGATAGGTCCGAACTGCCGCCGGGAATGCCCTTCAACGGCGCCATCGAGCGAGGTGGGGAGAGTGCTCTGGACCGCAGTTGGCGACACCGGGACTGGATCCTGTACCTGCGTGACCTCGAGATTGGGTGGGATGTCGCTAGGTCGCTCGTTATGGAGTACGGAACAGCGGTCCCGCCTCCATGGAACCTGTGGTGGTCGGACATGCCGATGTCGTTCGCCCCCACAATCATCGATGCGATGGTGGAATCATCCATTGACGAAGGCGGCCTGCGCCTGCACGGTGGAGCCTCCAATTGGTCGCCGGACACCTACATCGGGGACATCGGGCTGCCCGCGCCCTCTACGGGGACGTGGCCTAAGTGGACCATGGTACACAACCACGGCATCCTGAAATCCGCCCTGATGACTCTGGGGGTGGAACATCGCCACGACGGTGAAGATATCGTCATCGCGTCGCAATGGGAGGGTCTGGTCGAGGGGCTTGGGCTCGAGGTCCGCGACGGTTCCGTGCATATCGCAGTCGAAGCCGGGCCGTATATCGACGACAGAGTTGACCGTGTCCACAAAGCGAGGGTCATTCGGGCGCAGGAAAAAGAGCGTCAGAAGGATTTGGATCACCGTCGGTCGGTCGTGAGGATGAAGGCTGAGACAGCGGCAAGGCAGGAAGGGCTCGGGATAGATGATACCGATGCAGCGGGAAAAGCTGCAGCAGACGAAATCGAGAACCCTGGGCCTGTAGACAAGGATGCCTTGAGGAAAGCCAATATGCTCATTGACGAACATGATACTGAACTATCTCTGTGGCTGGTCAGGCACCTATCGAAACTCCGTTGGGAGGACTCGGTTCCGTGTAGAGTGGGTTCCCGAATGGGCAGACCAGAGAAAGCCGGAGTGCGCGAGATGAAGCCGATGGTGCACGCCCTGTATCCCATCGGTGAGAACGGCGGGCCACAGCGACTGCTGGGGCAGGCAGCCGGCAAGGGAGTAATCCGAGTCGAGATGGGGCCCCGCGTTTGTGACAAGTGCGGACAGGAGTCGCCGCATCTGAGATGCCACAACCGGATGGTCTCTGGTGAGGCAGTTGAGTGCGGAGGACGCACCCAAGAGAGCAAACGCCGGAGCGGGCAGTTCAGGCGCAGGAAGGGTCGGAGGACCAGTGTGCCACTCGGCGGCATTCTGGAAGTCAAAAGGCGCATCCTCGGGCTAGACCGAGTACCAAAGAGAATTAAGGCGGTGAAAGGCCTGATTTCGGAAGACCAAACTCCAGAGCCGATAGAAAAGGGGTTGCTGCGAGCGAAGCACGGCGTCTCGGTATTCCGCGATGGTACCTCTCGCTACGACATGAGCGATGTCCCAATCACTCATTTCAAACCCAGTGAGATAGGCACTCCATGGAAGAAGCTGCAGGATCTTGGGTACTCGCACGACGTCTTCGGCGCTCCACTGGGCTCGGATGAGCAGATGCTGGAGTTGCTGCCACAGGACTTCGTGCCCTCCATCCTAGCCAAGGGCCATCTCCTGAGCACCTGTCGGTTCGTCGACGACCTGCTGGTGCGATTCTACCAGATGGACCCGTTCTACGAGGCAGAGGACGAGTCCGACCTCGTCGGCCACCTAGCAATCGGACTAGCTCCGCACACCTCGGGAGGCGTGCTGTGTAGGATCATCGGATGGACCACTGCCTCAGCGGGATACGCGCACCCCCTATTCCATGCGGCCAAGCGTCGCAACTGCGATGGCGACGAGGACAGTCTGATGCTGCTCTTAGATGGGCTCCTGAACTTCTCAAGAAAAATTCTGCCAATGGGGAGGGGTGGTCGGATGGATGCTCCATTGGTCCTGAGTACGCGCATCAACCCTAGCGAGATCGACAAGGAGGCGCTCAATGTCGACTGCTCCTGGTCGTACTCCCGCGCGTTCTACGAGGCGACCAAGGCTCAGCCGCATCCGAACGATTTGCAGACCCTCGTGGATCTGGTGGATGACAGGTTGGGGACGACCGGGGAGATTCGGGGTTACGGCTGGACGCATGACTCTGGTCGACTCGACGCAGGGCCCGAGAACTCGTCGTACAAGACCCTAGAGACCATGCAGGACAAGATGCTCGCACAACTGGCCCTGGGGACTCGCCTCAGGTCGGTCAGCGCTCAGCGCGTGGCCTCGCAGGTCATCGAATCGCACTTCCTTCCTGACCTGCGTGGGAACCTGATGGCATTCACCCGCCAGAAGGTCCGCTGCGTCAAGTGCGCGGCTTCCTACCGCAGGATGCCCTTGGCTGGCAGGTGCATCCAGACCGTTTCGACAGGAGGAGGACTGACGGGCTCGAGGGACGGCGACAGTGTGCTGTGCGGCGGCAATGTTGTTCTGACCGTCTCAGAGGGAGCTGTCCGGAAGTACATCGAAATCACACGGAACGTCATCGAGAAGTACGGCGTCGACGACTACACCAAGCAGCGAGTCGAGTGGATGACCGAAAGCGTGGATTCGCTGTTCAACGACGACACCGTCACGGTGATGACCATCAACGACTTCGTCTAGTAATCGACCCCTAGGGTCCGTAGGACCCTATCCATCCACTGGAGCTTTTGCATCTTGATCTCGGGGTCGGTCGCTCCCGACCACCTGCCTACGACGTCGGTCCTGGTTCCAAGCATCGTGATTGCCTCGATTGGCACTCCCATCGAGCGTACCACGCAGGCGGCCCGGTCACCGTCGGTGAAGCCCCCTGGGTTGTGCATGCCCGGGATGGTATCGGGGGTCTGGTGGGTCAGAACTAGGGGCGAGGGCGTCGCCGTCGCCGTCGCCAGTTCCAGAAGCGAGTTCCAATCTGCGACATTGTCACCGTGGGCGTGCAGGAAGATAGGTATGCCTCGCTTGATCGCCTCGGTGGTCCCTTCGCCACCGTCTGCATCGCTGACCACGCAAGCCAAACGCGACCAGGCCCGCTCCGCGGTGGAGTCTGGCAGGGTGGAGAGTACACCAGCCGAGCCGTCGGCTGCCACCAGCAGGGTCGGGCGCTCAAGCGCCCGCATTACCTCATCAGCCTCCACAGCCGCACCCAAGACAGCGACTTCGGTGGGCCTGAGGACCATTCTCCTGATCAATCCGGCCACAGTGGCGGCCCTGCGCGGGCGGCTCCAGTCATCGATCTCCGTCGCCTCCACCGCCTCGAGAAGGGAGGCTGCGCTGCTCTGATCGCTGTGAAGTCGCCACCCGAAGTGCTCGCGTACCTCGTTCTGGATGGAGAGCAATTCGTCGCCCACGGGAAGTAGGTCGGTCGGCCTTCCCATCTGTGCTCTCTCCAGTAGAAGGACACGGTGAGTGTTGAATAACCCTCGCGGCTCACTTCCTACCAATGCCGATGCCTCTAGTGCTGCCGCCGGTCGAGGACGAGGTTCTGCTGGCCCGCTATCCCTTCCTGCCGCAGGGCAGGGAGCACATGCGTGGCGTGCTCGAGAGCAATGGCATCTCGGTCGAGGACCTAATCGACGCCCCGTGGCTGGAGGACGTCAGGAGTCGGGGTCGGCTGCGCCTCCTGGACAGTGTGATGCACAAGGAAGGGGCGGACATCGCGACCACTGTCGACCTCTCCACCGAAGTCGGGAGGATGACCGAGGTGCTGTCGTTCCTGCATGCCATGCTGGTCGTCTGCGCATCCTTCAACGACAGGTTGCTGGCCCGGTGGATAGAGGGTGAGGCCTCCAGGGCCGATCAGCTGTTCGGGATGGACTCGGAGAACTTCGAGCTGCTGGCGTCCTCCTACCTGTCGGGAATCAGGGACGAAGCCGAATCGAACTCCGGCGAAGTGGTGTACTGGATTCCCATGGTCGACTTCATCGAGTTGTGCCCGAGGATCTCCGGGACCTACTGGCATCTGGCTAATCGCCCGCTCACCAATGGGTGGGTTCGGATGGACGCGGCTGTCGGAGAGAGTAGCAGGCAGCGTACTGCGAGGCTGTTGAAGGAGAGGATTAGGGAGAACTTGCACACCACCTGCACAGAGCGCATGGACAAGATGAGTGAGGAGTTCGCAGCGCTATTCGCCGACCCTGTAGAACGAATCACCGGGCTTCTGTCGGAGCGTGTCGAGGCAGAGATGCCGATGACTGCCGCGGTCAGGGAGGACTGGCCGCCGTGCTTCGAGTCTGCGGTCTCCGAGTTGAACCAGGGAGTCAATGTGAACCACGTCGGCAGGGTCTTCCTCGCCGCCTTCTCCAAGTCGGTTGGGATGTCGCAGGAGCAGACCTGCTCGTTCTTCGCGAACGCCCCCGACTACAGCGCCGACACCACTTCCTACCAGGTGAACCAAATCTACGAGCGTGACTACACGCCACACGGCTGTGCCGCGCTGAAGACCTCTGCTAGGTGTCCGGTGCAGCCTGGTGACGACAGGTTGTGTGACCAAGAGTGGTTGACTCATCCGCTGAAGTACCTGAGAGCGAAGCAGCGCAGCCGTTACCGCGAGGTCTCGCAGGCCGCCGAAGAGCCCGAAGTCGTCGAGGACGAGGTCGAGTCGGCCAATTCTTGATATGGGCCAGCATTACATCGCGGTCCACATCGGATGAGTAGGCATGGTGAGGACGCTCGTACTGACTGTCGACCGTGACAACGACCTAGGGGTGAAGGCCGGTATCAGAGGTCCTGTAATCGGACGCAAGCCCACCCTGACGGCGGCCCTGCGGCTCGGCATAGCCGATCCCGAGGAATCCGACACCAACGCCATCCTAGGGGCCCTGCACCACCACGACAGGTTGGTCGAGAACGCGCAGGGCGACGACGAGATTGAGATTGCGCTGCTGACTGGCGACGTTCGGGTCGGCCCACGCAGCGACCGGGCCATCGCGATGCAACTGGATGAGGTCATTCAGGAGTTCCAGCCTGACTCAGCGGTCCTAGTCACAGACGGGGCGGATGACGAGGCCTCGCTACCAATAATCACCTCGAGGGTGCGTGTCGACCACGTTGAGAAGGTGATTGTTAGGCAGTCCAAGGGCATCGAGAGCACGTACTACTATGTCGCCAAGGCAGTCGACGACCCGCGCTGGCGTGCCAAGTTGCTGGTTCCCATCGCCGTCTTCCTGATGATAATCGGACTCGGGCTCATCATCCCAGGTGGTGGCGCCCTCATCGGCGCGATGCCGCTGTTCGTCGGCATCTGGCTGCTCGCCAAGGGGCTTGGCTGGGAGCAGCAACTGGAGCGCCTGATGATAGACATGCGAGAGAGTGCCACAGGAGGGATATGGTCGTCGCTGCTCTGGGGCCTGTCAATCGTCTCGGTGCTGCTGTCGGTCCTGACCGCCTACCAGGTATTCTCGGCCACCACCGCCGAGATTGACAGCTACGTGGCCAGCCTGAGTGAATTCAACGTAGACGCGGTGAACAGAGACATAGCAGTGTGGGCCATAGCCATCAACGAGGCCCTGACCTGGATTGTCGTCTCCGCCTTCTCGTTCGCTCTCTCCTTGGGGGTGCTGAGGTGGAAGGAGGGCAGCTTCACCGGTCGCAGCGTGCTGCTGTTGGCCCTCGGCGCAGTGGTCTACTTCTTCGCCAAAGCCGCCCTAGTAGTCATCCTGGTTGAGATGGGTGGGTCGGACTTCAGCCTCGACTACCAGAACGTCTCGGACACCTGGGGTATGCCCGTGTTCGCAATCATCGCGTACTACTTGCTGAGAACTGCGGTGCAATCGGTGAGCGAGGACGAGGGAGTCACTGGAGAGAACCGGTTCTGGGGCGTCTAATCAGTCTTCGAAGGTCGAGTCCATCATACACGCAGGGCAGGTGACCCTAATCGGTCGCTTATCTGGAATTCCCAATGCGGCCTTGCAGTGCGGACAGGTGATTGCCTGAGTAGCGTTCTCTTGTCTGGCCTTCCCGGCTTCGCTCGGGTCGTATCGGAACCGGTACCTGTGAGATTCGTCGATGAACTCCGGTCCGCCCTCCTTCTGCTTGCTCGGTCGCTTGAAAATCGACTTTCTCCGAGGGGCTTCTGCTGGGGAAGCGGTGGTGGGCTGGTCCTGATTGAAGCCGCCGCTCTGGAAGCTCTCTATCTCGTCCTCGATCTGCTCGACAGTCATGCCGAGTTCCCTTGAGGCCTTGTCTATGGCCAACTTGCGCTCGTAGTCGGATAGGCCGATGAAATGCTGCAGTATGACAGCCGGAATCCTAGCCATTCCTCTCCCCGTCCGCCGGAGCGGAGTCGGCCCTTTGAATGCCGCCTCCCTGCGTTTGCCGAACAGTATGCCTAAGAGCATTCGATTGCGATTGTAGGCCGATGTTCCCGGAGTGCATCGATTGCAGAGGGACTCGAGGGATGTGCGGCATCTCGCCCTGTCCTCTGCTGGCTGACATCAGAAGCAGGCTCCCTGAGGTGCAATCCAGCTGCCTCAGCGAGTTGGTCGGACCGAGCCCGCCATCGCTCTTCGTAGGCAGGCATGGCTACCCTGATGTCAGGACCGGTCCGAGCGCGACTTGGGTCCCGGACGACTCCGGGACGGAACCTCTGACCAGCGGCGACCCCGCTGATCTGTTCGGCAGGCCGCTGGAGGAGGTCGCAGCCCGCCACGCCAACCTAGTCACCGGTGGGAGCGTGATGCCCGTCAACAGCACGGCCTCTACCAATGCCATGCTTGAGACCACCCAGGAGATAGCCATGGCCGAGAGGAGCGTCGACGTGGAGCTCGACTTCGCCAAGCCGATAATGGTGGGAAGGAGTCCGACCTTCGACAGCATGAGCACCCCCCTCGGGCCCTCCGGCGAGGTGCTGCGAGCCGAGGTTGTGGGCCACGCCAGCATTCCGAGGAAGGTCGACTCGGTGGCTAACGAGGACGACCTATTGGCTGCTGAGGCGATAGGGGAGCTTACAGAGGCGTCAATCGGGGAGGCGCAGATTACCCGATTGCTATCTGCCGGACTGCTTGGCAGGGAGGGTAGGAGGAGGTTGGTTCCGACTAGATGGGGCATCACTGCCACCGATGACATGCTTGGAAAGCGGCTCTGGGACAGGGTCAGAGACTATCCCTCGCTAGACAAGGTCCTGGTCTACGAAGCCAATTACCTAGACAACGTGTTCCACATCATCCTGACACCTGGCCTCTGGGCCTTCCACATGCTGGAGGCATGGACCAGAGGTAGCGTCTGGACCGGGACCGGAAAGGTGCTGGGTGACTGGGAGGAAATCAAGCCGCGGACCGAGTACGCCCACCAGATAACCGGGGCCTACTACTCGGCTAGGCTGGGCGTCCTAGAGCACATGAACTCGATGCGCCGCTCCGGTGCCTGCCTGATTTGGCGGGACATCGGACCGGGATACTGGGCGCCTGTGGGGGTGTGGATGATCAGGGAGACTGTTCGCGAGGCGATGAGGCGGTCCCCTAGGCAGTTCGACTCGCTCAAGCAGGCCATCGACTACGTCGCTCCTAGGGTATCTGCCTCTGACGACCTGCGAAACAGCTGGTTCGCCAAGAGGGGGCATCAGACACGTTTGGACTCGTTCTGCTGATTATCGCGATTTCTTCAGGAACCCGCCCACAATCTCGCTCTCGGCCTTGACCAGTTGCTCCGCTACTGTCGATTTCGACAAACCCAGTTTCGAGGCTAGGCCCCTGATTGAGATCTTCTTTGGGACCTCATACCATCCGTGCCTGTGAGCGACCTTGATTATCCTGTGCTGCTGCAGGGTGGGACCGGTCTGGACCATCCCCTCCGAGGATCTGGCCTTGGTGATTCTCTCAACGGGCACGGCCTTTCTGATGGCGTTCAGGAAGGTAACCATCGATGACTGCCTGCCTGCAATCTGAACCACGAGGCCGCTGGAGGTGATGTTGGTGCCGGCCAACAGCGACAGGTCCCTACCGCGGAAGAATTGCCCTATCGGATTCGAGTCAAATTCCAGTACTACTAGGTGGTGAGTTAGGTAGTCAGTTGACCACTCTTCGAGAATCTCCACGACGGTGACGCCACCAATGCTGAATCCAGGTGCAGGGCATCCTCCGTCCACGGTGATGCACTCGCACATCACACGCAGTCTGCCGTCAATCTGGTCCAACGTTCCTCGATAGTCCCAACTCACAGCTCGCAGTGCCTCCTGCACCCTCGGGTCGTGTTCTATCGATGGGGTCGCGCACTCGACTCTGACCGCCCTCATCGGTTTCCCTCCACTGGCGAGTTACCTGATGAGGTTATGAAAATACTTCATAGGTGCTCGCGAGCGATTAGTTTCTCCTTCGGCGCGCATTGTTCTCGTTGTCAATGATGGCCTGAGCGACCTCTGGGGAGTAGCCTAGGTCGGAGAGGTCCCTGACCTGCTTCTCGGCGGTAGGAGGTCCTGCAGGGGCCTCTGATCGCATCGATTCGTCGACGGCCCAGGTCTGGTCAGCGAACTCGTGCCTCCGTCTTCCGCGCTGTGCTGAAAGCACCATTCCAGCGAACATGAGAACTGTCAGACTCCCGACTGCCAACACCATGAAGGCGTTGCTTCGCAGGGTGTGCAGCATCTTGCCCGAGACGTGGTCGTCCTCGAGCGAGTCCATGCACCCATCACCGTCGATGTCGTTGCCCGAAGATGAGTCCCAGTTGATTAGTCCCAACGGGCAGCTGTCGCTGACGTCAGGAACGCCGTCGCCGTCGTCGTCCCAGTCCTCGGTCTCGTCGTCGCATCCGTCCCTATCGTAGTCGGATTCGACGGA
>ENA-UPTF01001838-UPTF01001838.1-marine-metagenome-genome-assembly--contig:-NODE-1838-length-12914-cov-10.708187_pt1 | contig 12914 bp, 5 predicted proteins | sample MGYA00238166_ERZ767019 | MGnify/ENA primary metagenome ERZ767019 (study PRJEB28930, sample SAMN06266391) | marine metagenome | isolation source: Sea water from 250 m depth | place: Atlantic Ocean...
AATTTCAGGAAGCCTTTCTGCTTCCTGTCTCAAAACAGCCAGTTGCTTATCAAGCTCCATTTTTTCCATCAGCAGGGTTTCATTTTTCTGTAAAAGATCATTCAATGATTTCTGAGCAGTTTGAGTTTCAAGTGATTGAGACAAAATTGTCTTTTTAAAATAAAACCATGTTGCAATTATTCCTGCAAACAACCACATGGAGGATAAAAGGATAAGGATGTAGTCTACTGAATCAAAATTCATAGTTTAATTGGCTGTATAAATTCTAGTAAATCCAGCATGTCCTATTTTGTCTTTAAACAATATATCAATTGAAAGATTTCTTTCAAACATTTAAACCTTTCAAAACATGTTTCTATTATGTTGCTCACAATGAAATTAATGCTTAAGTTCTAAAGGCAAATACACTTTTTAAAGAAATTGAAAACGCAGTTTGCATTCAATAAAATAAATTTGGCGCCGTGCTACTGGAAGAGGAGCATGAGTAATGATAAAGATAACATAGGAGAGCAAAATGAAGTCAAAATTAACTGCAATTCTATTGTGCTTCTTTCTTGGTAGTTTAGGAATTCACAGGTTCTATCTCGGTTATACCCTAATTGGTGTTATACAGCTGCTGACTTTTGGAGGGTTCTTAATCTGGGTAATTGTAGATTTAATCAGGCTTATCATAGGCTCATTGAAGGATTCTGAAGATAATGACCTTGCATAATTGTATGCAATTGACTCCCCCCATAATTGATTTGCTGGTTTCAGTTACTCATAAGTGCTCTTGACTCTCCAGTCAAATTAAAGGATGGCTCTAAGAACTTTCCTGTGTAGCTTTCGGGTTTACTGATGCAGTTTTTCGGAATACCTTGATATACGATGCGACCGCCTCTGTCGCCTCCTTCTGGACCAAGGTCAATTACCCAGTCTGCTGTTTTGATTACTTCTAAATTATGTTCAATAATAAGCACAGAATGACCTTGATCCACCAAACGGTGTAAAACTTTAAGCAATCTTGCCACATCATCCACATGCAGACCCGTGGTTGGCTCATCCAGAATATAAAGTGTTGTGCCTCGAGACCTGCGAGCTAATTCGGTTGAAAGCTTCAAACGCTGAGCTTCACCACCGGAAAGCGTATTTCCTGCCTGTCCTAATTTCATATAACCCAAACCTACTTCCTCCATTGTTTTGAGAATTCGCTTAATGCGAGGTTGGGAACTGAAAACTTCTACAGCCTGGCTTATTTCCATTTCAAGTACATCAGCAATCGTGAATCCCTTGTAACTTACAGCAAGTGTCTCCCTGTTATATCTCTTGCCTTTACACTGATCACATTTTACCCATACGTCTGACAAAAAATGCATTTCAATCAGATGAAATCCCTGGCCTTCGCAATTCGGGCAGCGTCCTTCTTTTCCATTAAAAGAAAAGCGCCCCTTTTTATATCCTCTTTCCCGAGCTTCCGGCATTGAAGAAAATAAGTTCCGGATTGGTTCCATGACTTTAGAATAAGTGGCAGGATTTGAACGCGGAGTACGCCCTATCGGATCCTGATTGATAACCATCATTGATTCAAGCTGTTCAATTCCGGAAATGCTTTGATGCTCTCCAGGTTTAACCTGTTTCCCATTTAACTCTTTCTCCAATTTGCGCTGTAAAACATCTACAACCAGTGATGATTTTCCCGAACCGGAAACACCTGTTACTACAGTAAATACCCCCAACGGAAACCTGACATCCAGTTTTTTTAAATTGTTTGCCGTCGCACCGCTTACAGAAAGGGCATAATCCGGTTTAAGCGGGCGGCATCTTTCCGGTACTGAAATCGATTTTTTGCCACTTAAATATTGTCCCGTGAGAGTCTCTTTTTTAGCAGAAATTTCAGATGGACTACCAAACGCAGAAATCCTGCCTCCGTAATGCCCTGCCCCCGGCCCTATGTCAATTATATGATCCGCTTGCCTGATTGTATCCAGATCATGTTCCACCATGATAACGCTGTTGCCTCTGTCACGCATTTGCTTCAGAGTCTTGATTAGCCTACTCGTATCACGAGCATGCAATCCAATGGTTGGTTCATCCAGAACATACATTACTCCTACCAGTCCTGAACCTATTTGTGAGGCAAGCCTTATACGTTGTGCTTCACCTCCGGAAAGAGTGGAGGTTTTTTGATCAAGCGTTAAATAATCCAGTCCAACATCCTCCATAAATTTAAGTCTTGTGATAATTTCTCCAAGCGCCTGCTCCGCAATTGTGTGCTGATTTTCAGTAAATATCCAATTTTCTATTTTTGTGCGGGCCTCTGCGATTGAAAGTTGACAAAATTTACTTATGTTTAAGTCATTAATAGTTACAGACCTGAATTCAGGCTTTAAACGCTCACCATCACAATCTGAACATAGTGCTTCATTTGTATCTGAAAAAACCCCCAAACCATCACAAGCGGGACACGCACCTACATGTGAATTAAAGGAGAACATACGAGGTGTCAGTTCTTCCAGCTGAAAAAATCCGCTTTCCACATTGGCAGGTGTTTCTGATAAAATTTCGGTTTCACCATTTTTATCAGTCATACAAATCTTTACTAAACCATGCCCTCGATGAAATGCATTTTCAATAGCTTCAGCCAGCCTTTTTTGATCAACTTTGCTTACCAGCAAACGATCAATCACCAAATCAACTGTGGTGTTGCGTGTAAATTCCAAGCCATCCTGAACTTTTTGGTCTGTAATAATCTCATCCCATTCATCAAGACGAATGGGCTCTCCATTGATATTAATACGCACAAAACCCTCCTTTACCAAGGAATCTATCACATTTGACAAGTTCTTTGGATGGTCAAGAAGAAAGATCTTGCTGGAACCAGGCAAATACAGAGGAGCAAGTAATTCCACACGTTCACCATCAAAATGTTCAGTACAATAGGCAGCAGCACTGCTTGAACTGTATCCTATAAGGGGCTTTCCTGTTTTAGGACAATGCGCTTTACCAATCCGTGCATATAGCAGGCGTAAATAATCATAAATTTCGGTTGTAGTTGCCACAGTTGAGCGGGGATTCCTGCCTGTTGATTTCTGGTTGATTGCAATAGCTGGAGAGAGACCATCAATTGCATCCACCGGAGCCTTGTCCATACGCCCTAAAAATCTTCGCGCATATGTTGAAAGTGATTCGAGATAACGTGCCTGTCCTTCTGCAAAAATTGTATCGAAAGCAAGGCTAGTTTTACCTGAACCGGAAACACCTGTTATGACGGTCATTTTGCTGTTTGGAATACATACATCCACGTGTCTGAGGTTATTCTTAGAAGCACCCTTGATCAGAATGTCTCTTTGTGTAATTAAATTTCTAATATTTTGGTCTTCCAAATCTTTAAATTCCAGAGAATTTTGTTCTCCTAATCTCTGAATATTAACTGATTTTTCATCAACTACCTGTCCTTCATCAACGAAGTTGCAGCTTTTTGAATTTGCATCCTCAGAAAATATTTGTTTCAAAAACTTTCCCGTCAAAGTCTGTTTTTCCGCTAGATACTCGGGGGGACCATCACAAACCAATTCCCCTCCATACTGACCACCTCCCGGACCAAGTTCAATCACATGATCTGCCACCTTGAGAACGTCCAGATTATGTTCGATTACTAAAACTGTGTTACCCTGATCAACCAATTCATTTAGGCAGGATAACAACAGACGAATATCCTGAAAATGCAGGCCGGTAGTGGGTTCATCCAGTATATAAATAGTATTTCCAGTTGCTTTCTTCCTTAATTCAGAAGAGATTTTCACTCGCTGCGCTTCACCTCCGGACAGCGTTGTGGAAGGCTGTCCAAGTTTTATATAACCAAGACCAACATCTAGAAGTGTCTGCAGTATTGCATGAATTTTCGGCACTGCAGAAAAGAAGCTTTCTGCCTCTTTTACCGTCATTTCAAGTACATCCTGAATAGTACGGTTTTTATAAAATATTTGCAGTGTTTCAGAATTAAATCGTTTACCTCTGCAAATGTCACATGGTATCTGTACATCGCTCAGGAACTGCATTTCAATTGTTTTTAATCCTGCTCCCTGACAATCTTCACATCGCCCTCCTTTAACATTAAAGGAAAAGCGCCCCTTTTTATATCCTCTGGCCTTTGCTTCTGGAGTCATTGAAAATAATTCCCGAATCGGATCAAGTACTTTTGTATAAGTTGCAGGATTGCTGCGAGGTGTGCGACCAATTGGAGTCTGATCAATTTTTATCACTCTATCCACTTTCTCAAGTCCGGAAATTTTTTTATGATCACCGGGTTTTTCTTTGCTGTCCTTCATCAGGTGACTGGTTAGGGCCTTTTTAAGAATGCCATCAATCAATGAAGATTTCCCTGAACCCGAAACTCCTGCTACAGCCACAAACAGTCCCAAAGGAATTTCACAATCAATATTTCTCAGATTATTATAGCTTGCACCATGAATAGTAATTTTTTCTTCAGAAGGAGGACGACGCATTCCCGGAATATTAATTTTTTCATTGCCTGAAAGAAACTGCCCTGTAATAGATTCGGGAGTTTCAATAATATTTTTTAAGCTGCCCTGTGCCGTTATATGTCCCCCACCCATTCCTGCAGTAGGACCAATGTCCACAAGATGGTCTGCAGATCTGATTGTTTCCTCATCATGTTCAACCACCAAAACAGTGTTCCCCCTGTCACGCAGTTTTCTTAAGGTACGTATCAAGTTAATGTTATCGCTCTGGTGAAGTCCTATAGATGGTTCATCAAGCACATACAGAACGCCCTGCAAACCTGAACCAACCTGTGAAGCAAGTCTAATTCGCTGGCCTTCTCCTCCGGATAAGGAAGATGCAGAACGATCAAGAGCCAGGTAACCTACTCCAACGTCATTCAGGAAATTCAAACGATCCATAATTTCACGGAATATGTCCCGCCCGATTTTTTGCTCAGTTTCAGTGAGTTTTATTTTCTCAAAAAAACTTATGGATACTTCTATTGAATCACTACTAAGACTGCTAATGTCCCGGCCATTAAATTTCACTGCAAGAGCCATTTTATTAAGACGCCTCCCGGTGCAGTCAGGACAGATTGAAATGTGTTGAAACTTTTCCAGGGGTCCCTTCACAAAACGATTTACAAATTTCAGGATTGGAATAAATCCTGCCCATTGTTCCTTATCAAGTTTCTTCAATAACATGCCTGGGAAGCGAAAAATATTTCGGACTCCCAGCTTCATTTTTGTATTTCCGTACAAAATAAGCTGTCTCTGTTCTACAGATAAATTTTTCCATAGTGATTTTTTACTAATCCCAAATGTACCCAGCAATTTCCTGACATGCCTTTGGTCAATCCTAGTGTACATAAGGTTCCCCTTTTCTGTGAAGCATTCAATAGCACCATCCAAAACTGACATATTTGAATTGCAAAGTTTTTCTTCAGTAAAGGTGCTTGTCTGGCCAATTCCATTGCAAGTGGGGCACGCCCCCTGAGGCGCGTTAAAGGAAAACAAGCGTGGTTCCATTTCCGGTAAAGCAATCTGGCAGCTGGGACATGCCATTAATTGACTGAACAAGTGATCTTCATCCTGATGCATTTCATTATCATTTTCTGTACTTCTTTTACGGTAGTGCAGGATAGCCATACCGTTACCGAGTAAAAGTGCTTTTTCCACGCTTTCAGTGAACCTGCTTTTTTCTTCAGCAGTTATTTTCAGTCGATCCACAACCAGTTCAATTGTGTGTTTCTCGTAGCGTGCAAGTCTGATCTCTTCATCAAGTCTTCTGACCTCCCCGTCTACTCTCGCTCGAACGAACCCCTGTGCTGCCCACTCCTCAAGTTCCTTCCTGTATTCTCCTTTTCGTTCCTGTACCATAGGAGCAAGGATAAGACAAAGTTCATTCAATCCGTCAAGGTAGGCATAATCAGTAATTTGTTCAGGATTCTGGGAGGTAATTCTTGTTCCGCACTGTGGACAGTGTGGCTTGCCCAGACGTGCGAATAAAAGACGATAATGGTCGTAAACCTCAGTGACAGTGCCCACTGTTGAACGTGAACTCCTGTTTACCGTTTTTTGGTCCACAGAGATAGTGGGACTAAGACCTTCCATGTGCTCGACTCTAGGTTTGTCCGATTGACCAAGAAATTGGCGCGCATATGCTGAAAGTGATTCAACAAAACGGCGCTGACCTTCCTTGAAGATAGTGTCAAAGGCAAGTGAAGATTTACCTGACCCGCTGACCCCTGTAAAAACAGTAAGAGTATTTCGAGGAATTTCCAGACTGACGTTTTTCAAATTGTGCTCTGATGCACCGATAACAACAATTTTATCAGTTTTTTCCTGCGACATTTATATGAGAAAAGTACTTAAGGATGGAATTTTTGGAGTTAAAGTTTAGGCTGTTATATTACACTTCAGTATGACAGGAATTTTTTTGAGCAACAAGGCAGAATTGGGTATAAAAGTTTATTACAGATCGCTTTGTGATTACTTTATGCAGCAGAAAATATATGATTGACGGAGCTTTCTCAAAGTTGTAAAACTAATCCCGCTGAAATTAATAATTGCTGATTTCTATTGCTTCTTAAAAAGGGGAAATAAATGGAAACATTACCAAAACAGACTCAAGTTGTAATCGTGGGAGGAGGCGTAATTGGCTGCAGCGTAGCCTATCATCTGACGAGACTTGGTTGGTCCGATATTGTTTTACTGGAACGCAGGGAACTGACATGCGGAACAACCTGGCACGCAGCTGGATTAGTCGGTCAACTTAGGGCAACAAAAAATATGACCATGCTGGCCCAGTATACCAGCGAACTGTATGCTACGCTGGAAGAAGAGACAGGTCAGGCAACAGGTTTCAAACAAAACGGCTCAATCAGTGTTGCACCGGATAAAGAACGTTTTGAGGAACTGAAACGCGGTGCTTCCATGGCCAAATGCTTTGGTCTGGAAGTCGAGGTAATCACTCCCAGGGAAGCAGGTGAAATGCATTCGATTTTAAAAATAGATGATCTGGAAGGTGCCGTATTTCTACCAAAAGACGGACAGACTAATCCTATCGATGTAACGCAGGCTCTGGCCAAGGGAGCAAAAACGGGTGGAGCAAAAATATTTGAAGGAGTTAAAGTTTCCGGAATTCAGAGCACAAACGGACGTGCAATGGGAGTTAAAACCGACCAGGGAGACATAACATCTGAAATTGTGGTGAACTGCGCAGGTCTTTGGGGACGGGAAGTTGGACTTATGGCAGGAGTGAATGTCCCTCTACATGCAGCTGAGCATTTTTATATCGTTACTGATGAAATTGGATTGCCTTCCAATCTGCCTGTTCTTCGTGACCCCAACGGCTGGATATATGCAAAGGAAGACGCAGGCAAAATGCTGGTGGGAAGTTTCGAACCAAAATCTAAACCGCGCCCTCTGCATACTATTCCTGATGATTTTTCATTTGGACAGTTTCCTGATGACTGGGAACATTTTGAGCCCTCGATGATGAACGCCATACACCGTATGCCAAAACTGGAGGATGCGGGGATACAGACTTTTTTCAACGGACCGGAAAGTTTTACACCGGACAACCGTTATATTTTGGGGGAGGCTCCGGAACTTAAAAACTTTTTTGTAGCAGCAGGTTTCAACTCAATAGGAATTCAGTCTGCAGGTGGGGCCGGAAAGGCTCTTTCTGAATGGATCGTAAACGGACACCCAACAATGGACTTGTCGGATGTGGACATTCGTCGCTTCCATCCCTTTCAGGTCAACTCAAAATATTTGGAAGAGCGTACCAGTGAGGCCCTGGGGTTACTTTATGCCATGCACTGGCCTTTCCATCAGCCGGAAACAGGAAGGGGGGTACGCAAATCTGTCTTGCATGACCGTCTGGAAAAAGCCGGAGCCTGCTTTGGCGAGATGTCCGGCTGGGAGCGTGTAAACTGGTTTGCTGAAGCTGGAACAAAGCCAAACTACGAATATAGTTACGGCAGACAAAACTGGTTTGAGATTTCCGCTTCCGAACACAAAGCAGCGAGAGACAATGTTGCGCTTTTTGATATGTCTTCATTTGGAAAATTTTTGCTGCAGGGATCAGACACTGAAAAAATTATGAACAGAATTTGTGCCAACGATGTCTCTGTTCCAACAGGAAAGGCGGTTTATACCACGTGGCTTAATGAAAGGGGCGGAATAGAATCAGACCTGACTGTAACACGTTTAAGTGAAGATCTTTTCCTGGTTATCACAGCAGGTGCAAGTCAAACTCGAGATCTTGCCTGGCTTCACAAAAACATACCTGAAGATTCCAGAACGACTGTAACGGATGTCACTTCCGGATACACAGTTTTGAGTTTAATGGGACCGGAATCCAGAAATTTGCTGTCAAAATTAACTCCAAATGATTTATCAAATAAGGCTTTCCCATTCGGCACAGGGAGGGAAATCGAAATAGGATATGCAAAAGCGTTGGCTTTAAGGATGACATATGTAGGGGAACTAGGATGGGAAATTTATCTTCCTGCAGAATTTGCTCAGGACATCTACGACAAGATAATTGATGCTGGCGCTGATCATGGTTTGAAACTGGCAGGAATGCACGCTCTTAATTCTCTACGTCTGGAAAAAGCATATCGACACTGGGGACATGACATCACAGATGAGGACTCTCCTTTAGAAGCAGGTCTTGGTTTCGCAGTAAAATTTGACAAAAAGGGGGGCTTCATTGGCAGGGATGCTTTATTGAAGCAAAAAGAGAATAAAGTCTTAAAAAGACGCCTTGTACAATTTGCTTTGGATGACCCTCAACCTCTGCTGTATCACAATGAGCCAATCTGGTGTGGGGGAAAAATTGTGGGTGATTTGACTTCAGGTATGTACGGTCATACAATCGGCACCTGCCTAGGTATGGGTTACGTTACATGCGAGGACGGAGTTTCAAAAGAATTTATCGAATCTAACAGCTTTGAAATAGAAGTTGCTGGTGTAAGGTATCCCGCCCGTTCTTCACTATCAGCGTTCTATGACCCCAAAAGTGAAAGAGTCAGGATGTAGCAACTATGTTTATTCAAGATGCAGATTTAGATTGGTGAAGGGATCTCTTTGCTGAAATTAATTTGGATTGATTTAATTTAAAATTTTAACTTGCTGCTAATTGTCACTAACTTGCTTTAGAAAAACTGTCCTGCTCAAGCCTAAAAGATGTCTTAGATATTGATCGCTGACTTGACAAAGGTAGGCCATAAAGTGTGGACCTCTCTTGAGGAATTCGATTAATGCTTTTTATCAGCCCCTCCATTTTAACTGGAGGCATTTCCTGCCCATGAATTGTACCCGCAGCACGTGTGATACTTTCGTTCATCAATGTACCCCCCAAATCATTAACTCCTGCCTGGAGACAAACTTTAATTCCACCAGGACCCATCTTCACCCAGGAGGTTTGTATATTTTTGAAGAAAGGGTGCAACACAAGCCGAGCAACAGCATGAACTAAGACCGCCTCTCTAAATGTTGGTCCCTTCCTAGCTTTGCCTTTGATGTATAGAGGTGATTCCATATGTACGAAAGGTAATGGAACAAATTCAGTAAACCCTCCAGTTTGCTGCTGAAGTTTTCGTAGTCGAAGGAAATGAATTGCTAGGTGACGTGGTGTTTCAACATGTCCATACATCATTGTAGCTGTAGTATGGAAGCCAGTATCATGGGCATCACGCATCACTGAAAGCCATTGTACAGTAGATAATTTATCAGGGCATATTTTAGTACGCACTTCATCATCCAGTATTTCAGCAGCAGTACCCGGCAGACTGTTAAGTCCTGCATCAGCAAGCTGAAGCAAAAAATCCTTTACATTAATACCAAGAGTGTGTGCCCCCTGCCATATTTCTAATGGGGAAAAGGCGTGTATGTGAATTCCAGGAACAGCATTCTTGATTTCCTTGCAGATATTAAGATAAGTTTTTCCAGTGTAATTAGGATGAATGCCTCCCTGCAAACAAACTTCAGTTGCGCCACGTTGCCAAGCTTCTTGTGTGCGCCTGACTATTTCACCTAAATTTAAATCATAGGGTTTATCCCTCAAGTTATTTGAAATTTTTCCTTTTGAAAAGGCACAAAATCCGCAGTGATAGTTACAAATGTTGGTATAATTGATATTACGGTTGACAACATAAGAAACAACCTCACCATTCACTTTTTTTCGAAGATCATTCGCTGAAAAACATACTGCTTCAAAATCCTCTCCGCGTGCGGTTAGTAACTTTTCTACTTCCGGAATACACAAATCATTTCCGGATAAAGCCTTTAAAATTATTTCCTCAATCTTTGCATTTACTGCGCGTCTCCTGAAACTAGAAGAAGTCTGAAACAATACTGGAGGCTTATCTGGTTTACCTGGTGACCAATCATCTTCGCGGGCAAATCCACTTCCATCGCTCATTCGAAGAACGTAATGTTGTATAGTTGGATCAAACCAAGCATCACCTCTGACAACATAAGAAGGAAAAACAGCCAGACGTTCAATTAGCATTTTTTTGTTCCCGTAACCATTCCCGGTTTTAGCAGTAACCTTTTTTAGCTGATTCAATTCAGGCCAGGGTGCTTCAGGGTTGACATGATCCTTTGTTACCGGAGAAACACCTCCCCAGTCATTTATTCCTGCATCCACCAGTTCAGAAAGGTTTTCTGGACTTAAGTTTGGTGGAGCTTGAATGTTCATTTTTGACCCAAAGATTATTCTTGCAACGGCAATCGTCCAGACCAGTTCCTCTAAGCTAGGTTCAGTTGCATAGGCCATTTTAGTATCCGGTTTGGCCCTGAAATTCTGTATGATTATTTCCTGAATGTGCCCATACTGTGCGTGTAACTCACGTAATTTGAGTAGCGACTCTATACGTTCACGTCTATTTTCCCCTATGCCTACAAGAATTCCTGATGTAAATGGGATTTTATTTTCTCCTGCAAGTCTTATCGTTTCCAGACGACGTTCTGGTAGCTTATCAGGTGATCCGAAGTGTGGACCTCCAGATTTACACAATCGATTTGATACATTTTCCAACATCAAGCCCTGTGAAACAGAAACTTTACGCAATTGCCTCAAATCTTCGGCACCCATCACCCCTGCATTGATATGGGGTAATAAACTAGTTTCGGTAAGTACCCGACCCGAGATTTCAGCTAGATAGGAAAGAGTGGTCTCATGTCCCAATTTGGTCAATTCATCACGTGCCTGTCGGTAACGCATTTCCGGTTTATCACCCAGAGTGAAAAGTGCTTCCTTGCATCCAGAAGCTTCACCTTTTCTGACGATCGCAAGTACCTCGTCAGGTGTCATGAAGTTTCTCTGATTACGTAATGGAGATTGGGTAAATGTACAGTAGTGGCAGGAATCACGACATAGTTTGGTCAATGGAATGAAAATCTTTCGTGAATACGACACGATGTTATTGTGTCCTTCATCTCGCAATTGTGACGCAAGTTGAACTAGTTCTTGAGAATTATTAACCTCTGCAAGTGAAAGAGATTCATCAAATGACGGCAGTCCCTCTTTCGAAAAATTATGTTGAAAATCAATCATGAAATTTTCAGACGTTGTCTAATTCTATTTTTTTGTAGGTATTCCTGGGTCTTTGTCTTTAGAGGTTGACGACAAAGCTCTGCTAAATCTTCGGGTTTATCAATATCCAGTCCTATTCCGGGAAGTTTAGGATTTTTCAGTACAAGTCCAAGATTTCGGGCAGTCTCCAAATGTGGGAAATAGCTGTTAGAACCAAATTTCAACGGCGCGGCAGTCGGTGGAGAAAGGGCAATACAGTTGGAGCCTTGCTCATCTCTCGAAGGAACAATTGTCATCGATGGAGGACTGGCGTGCAATTCAAGAACAGTCTTAATCTCTTCTGCAGTAACAAGTGGAATGTCTGAAGGTAGCATTAGCATACCTGAGACACCATTTGCTTCAATTTCAGATGCTGCACTTGAAACTGCCGAAGATTGACTCTTGTCCAGATTTGTTGAAAAAACATAGACACCATATTTACCTGCAATTCTACTTGCATTAGGACAAACAGTGGCCACCATAACTCGCTCTAATTCAGGGACTGATTTCAAAGTTGACAAAACATCTTCGAACATGTTCAAGGACAAATCTCTCCTCTCACTTGGACTCAGCACAGAATGAAGTCTCTGTTTTGCATTCTGTATTTTTTTTATAGGAATTAAAGCCCACATTAAAATAAGAATTCTAAGAAACAATATTTTTTTCGCAATTTACAGCAAATTTCAAAACTGTTTGAGCAAGGTCTGTTTTTGAGGCGAGGTCCGTCATTATTGTGTTGGACACTTCAACACTGAGCCCTAATCGCTTTATATCACACACTGCAGCTTTATCCTGTATATCCACAACAAACCCGTCTAAAAAATCCTTATAATATTCTGCAACTGTATATGGAGAAACAGTATATCCCAATTCCTGAATTATTTTTGCAGCAGGACCCTTCACTGCATTACCATTAATAATTGGTGTTACAGCAATCACCGGTGCTGAACAATCCCGCAATTTTTCTCTAACTCCACTAACTGCAAGCATAGGATCAATACTGAGAAAAGGATTTGATGGACAGATAACTACAGCTTTAAGAGAGGGATCACTGAGTGCCTCCATGAATATCGGATTAGGTTCAGCTTGACCTGAACCTTCAAAACGAAATCCAGAGACAACAGCTTTACATTGATCTCGGACAAAATAATCCTGAAAATCCATATCACCATTTTCAGTTTCCACTATCGTTTTCAACGAATCATTACTGACAGGTAGAATTTGAGCAGAAATCTTAAATTTCCTGCAAAAATCTGAAGTAATTTCTGTAAGTGATTCGCCTGCCATGATCCTACGTGTGCGCTCAAGATGAGTTGCTAAATCTTTATCGCCAAGATTGAACC
>ENA-UPTF01001840-UPTF01001840.1-marine-metagenome-genome-assembly--contig:-NODE-1840-length-12910-cov-3.095457_pt1 | contig 12910 bp, 7 predicted proteins | sample MGYA00238166_ERZ767019 | MGnify/ENA primary metagenome ERZ767019 (study PRJEB28930, sample SAMN06266391) | marine metagenome | isolation source: Sea water from 250 m depth | place: Atlantic Ocean | study...
GAATCATTGGCACGAAAATTGGATAAGTTTTTTTAAGAAATATAGGTTGCAGCCCCAATTAACATGGGCTTTTGAACGTGGCTATCGATCAAGACTAGAAGAAAAGCGGAGCGACTAATGGAAGCATTACCTCTTTTTTTTGACGAATACAAACCTCAACCATCTTTATTACATGGTGACTTATGGTCCGGGAATTGGGGCACAATAAATAACTCTACCCCCGTGGTATTTGACCCGGCAATTTACTATGGTGACAGAGAAGCAGATCTCGCAATGACAAAATTATTTGGAGGCTTTCCTCAGGTTTTTTATGATGCATATAATTACCAGTGGGTACTAGATTATGGATTCAAGGTCAGGCAAAATTTATACAATTTATATCATTTGCTGAATCATTTAACCCTCTTTGGTGAGGCGTATTTGAGTCAGACAATTGATGTATTCGAGCAACTTCTTTCAGAAATATAAATGGATAGCTAAATGAGCCAGAATAAAATCGAATCTATTTTAAAAGAAACAAGACGTTTTGATCCTCCTGAAAGGTTTGTATCCAATTCCCAGTTAACTGCTGAATCGCTTGCAAGGCTAAAACAGGAAGCTACTGATAATTATGAAAAATTTTGGGCTGACCTAGCACGTCAGGAAATTCAATGGTTCTCTCCTTTTTCCGAAATCTTAGATGAGAGCCAAGCGCCAAATTACAAGTGGTTCGCTGATGGAGAATTAAACGCATCCTACAATTGTTTGGATGTTAATGTGAGCAAGCAACCTGGTAAAACAGCTATTATTTTTGAGGGAGAAAATGGCGATGTTAGATCTTTAAGTTATGCCGACCTCTTAACAGAAGTCTGCCGTTTTTCTAATGGTTTATTGAGCTTAGGAGTGCAGCCACTAGACCGGGTAATCATCTACATGCCGATGGTCCCAGAGGCAATCATAGCAATGCAAGCTTGTGCTAGGATTGGTGCTGTTCACTCAGTGGTTTTTGGTGGATTTTCAGCCAAGGCAATGCGAGATCGAATACAAGACGCAAATGCATCGCTGGTAATTACAGCAGACGGTGGTTATCGAGGCGGTCAGGTTATTCCACTCAAAGAGTCAACCGATACAGCACTACAAGAGAATTGTGATTCTGTAAAACACGTTGTGGTTTTGCAAAGAGCTCAAAATAAAATCCCAATGAAACAAGATAGAGATATCTGGTGGCATGAATTGGTTGAAGGGCAAGATGAGACTTGTGAAGCAGTTTCTGTTTCTTCAGAACACCCACTTTTTATTCTCTACACCTCGGGATCTACTGGAAAACCCAAAGGTATTCAGCATTCAACTGCTGGATACATTCTGAATGCTAAATTGACCAATAAATGGGTGTTTGATTTAGCCCAGGATGATATTTTTTGGTGTACCGCAGATGTTGGTTGGATAACAGGGCACAGTTATGTGACTTATGGTCCATTGGCAGCTGGAACGACAATTATGATCTACGAAGGAGCCCCCACATATCCAGATGGAGGTCGATTTTGGGACATCTGTCAACGCCACAAAGTTTCTATTTTTTATACTGCCCCAACAGCAATTAGAGCCCTCATGAAATTAGGAGACGAACTACCAAATAAATATGATCTTTCAAGACTCCGTCTGCTTGGTACAGTTGGTGAACCCATCAACCCAGAAGCATGGATGTGGTACCACAAGACCATAGGCAGGGAACAATGCCCTATTGTGGATACATGGTGGCAAACTGAAACTGGTGCAATTATGATTAGTCCAATTCCGGGGGTTACCAGCACAAAGCCTGGTTCCTGCACGGAACCATTACCTGGCATAATGGCGGATATTGTTGATGAAAAAGGTCTGCCTATTTCTGACCCAAGTCAAGGAGGCTATTTGGTGGTAAAAAAACCATGGCCTTCTATGTTAAGAACCATTTGGAATGACAACCAAAGGTATTTGGAGACTTATTGGGAACGATTTGATCAACAGTATTACGTTGCTGGAGATAGCGCTCATCGAGATGCTGATGGTTATTTTTGGATTATGGGAAGAATTGATGATGTATTAAATGTCTCTGGACATCGTTTAGGCACAATGGAAGTCGAGTCTGCGTTAGTTGCACATCCCAGTGTTGCGGAAGCAGCAGTGGTTGGGAAACCCCATGAGATCAAAGGCGAAGGTATTTATGCATACGTAGTCCCCAAAGGAACGCGTCCAAAAGGGCAAGATAAAGACAAAATGACAATGGTTTTAAGAGATTGGGTGGCCTCAGAATTGGGAGCAATCGCGAAACCAGATGAGATTCGGTACACAGACAATCTACCTAAAACTAGATCAGGAAAAATAATGCGAAGGCTGCTTAAATCTTTGGCGAAAGGAGAGGAGATTACCCAAGACATTTCAACCTTGGAAGATGAGAGCATTATCAAACAACTGCAAGAAACAGATTAATTTTTAAGTTTGTTGTTGTAGAGATGACAATTGTTTAAAAATTAATCTGTACCAAATCACTGCAACCATTCCAGCAAGCATATTCGCAAGAACTTGGGCTATAAAAACCCCTCTGATGCCAAACAAAGAAGCAAACAAGTAAGCCATTGGTACATACACAATTAATGTTCTGGAAATAGAAATAGTCATTGCTGGCATTGGTTTGCCAAAAGCATTAAACGATCCGTTACAAATAGCTGCCAAACCAAGAAAACCATAACCCCATGGACAATAGAGTAATTGAATTTTTGCAATTCTTATTACTTCAGGGTCGGAAGTAAAAAAACCAAGAAAGAATTCAGCAGACAGGTATAAAAACACAATACAAAAAATTGAGTAAACCAAGGTGAATTGTGTAGCGAATTTAAAACCAGAGTTTAAGCGATCAAATTTTTTTGCACCGAAGTTTTGTCCAACATAAGGGGACATTGCACCACCAAGAGCCATGAGGATGACAATGATAAAAGCTTCCAATCTTCCAGCCAAACCGTATGCAGCAACTGCTGCTTGACCGTAACTACTTATTAGGGCAGTAACAAATGCCGTGGATAACGGAGCAATTAAATTGCTGGCAATTGCAGGTAACCCAACGTGTAGAATTTTTTTCCATGATTCGATTATAGATTTGAAACTGTGGTTTCTAAATTGTATTAAGTCATCACGAAAGATCAGAATAATAAGTGATGCAATTAAAAAAATGACATTTGAAAGAACGCTGGCTAGCGCAGCACCTCTCACTCCCATAGCAGGAAGACCAAACCATCCAAAGATTAAGATTGGGTCCAAGACGGCATTAATAATCGCAGATGAGGCCATCAGTATAGAAGGAGTTTTTGCATCTCCAGACGCTCTAAGAACAGCATTACCTATCATAGGTACAGCCATAAATATCCCGCCCCAATAATATATTTCCATGTATTCTTTGACATAAGGCATGGTTTCTTCATTGGCTCCGAGAAGACTAAAAATTTGTTCAATTGAAAGCAACCCAGCGGTGATAACAAACACACCAACAACTATTGACAGAATCATTGCATGTGTCGCAATTTCTCTTACAATAGTTTTGTTGCCAGCACCAATCGCTCTTGCAGCTAATGATGATGTGCCAACACCAAGACCCATGACAATTCCCCCTAGAATAAACCAAACAGGGAATGCATAACTCACAGCTGCTAATTGTGCATAGCCAAGTTGACCAATGAAGTAGGCATCAACAAGACCATTGCCAATAATGACCAAAAGACCAATAATCATAGGCGCCATCATGGAAACTATGGCAGATGAAGGAGATCCGGAAGTTAATTTAGCTTCAGAAGATTTCACAATATTTTATGGAAATAATTAGGCTGTATCATAAACTGATACCGGCTTAATGTAATGTTATTAATTATGCGTCTATTCCAGCAATAGAGATGTATTTTGTTTCGAGGTAGTCTTCCACGCCATATTTGGAACCTTCTCTGCCCATGCCTGATTCTTTGATCCCTCCAAATGGGGCCATTTCAGTAGAAATAATTCCAGTGTTCAAACCAACCATTCCATATTCAAGCTGTTCAGAAACCCTCCAGCTTTTTCCTAAATCATTGGTGTAGAAATATGAGGCAAGGCCAAAAGGCGTGCTGTTTGCTCTTGCAATCACTTCTTCTTCTGTTGAAAAAGAAAATAAAGGTGCTACTGGTCCAAATGTTTCTTCATGTGATAAAAGCATTTCATCATTAGCATTCTTAATAACAGTGGGCTCATAAAACAAACCTCCAAGCTTATGAGGATGACCACCGAGAATAACTTGCCCCCCATGATTTTTTGCATCAGAAACATGTTCTTCAACTTTGGCTAATGCAGCTTCATCGATAAGAGGACCCTGGTCCGCAGAGGGATCAAAACCTTGGTTTGTTTGAAGTTTTCCGGCTTCTTTGGCAAACCCCGCAGAAAATTCTTCATAAATATCTTGATGAACATATATGCGGTTAGCACAAACACAGGTCTGGCCTGTATTTCTATATTTTGCTGCAATAGCTCCTGCAATAGCTGCTTTTATATCTGCATCTTCAAAAACAATAAATGGAGCATGCCCTCCCAACTCCATAGAGACTCTTTTCACTGTGTTTGCACACTCTTTTAGGAGCATTTTCCCTATCTCAGTTGACCCAGTAAATGTCAATTTTCGAACTACGGTACTGTCAGTTAATGCTTTACCAATGGTCCGTGCGTTGCCAGTTAATACATTTAACAAGCCTTTTGGCAAACCTGCTTGTTCTGCCAAATAAGCAAGTGCTAACGCTGAAAAAGGAGTTTGTTTTGCTGGTTTACATACAAGTGAGCAACCTGTTGCAAGAGCAGGGCCAACTTTTCTTGCCAGCATTGCTGAGGGAAAATTCCAGGGTGTTATCGAAGCTACAACCCCAACGGGTTGTTTGATAACTACAGTTCTTCTGTCATGAAGATGGCCGGGTATCACATCTCCGTAGATACGCTTTGCTTCCTCTGCAAACCATTCAATAAATGATGCTGACATTGCAATTTCTCCTGCAGCTTCTACCAAAGGCTTGCCTTGTTCGTAAGTCAGAATTCTTGCTAAATCATCCTGATTTGAGCAAATAAGATCGTAAAAATTCCTTAGAATCGAGGCTTTTTCTTTTGCTGGAGTTTGTTTCCATTGTTTTTGCGCTACAGATGCAGCATTTATTGCAGCATTGGTTTCTGTTGCTCCACAATTTGGCACGTGGCCTATAATTTCTTGATTTACTGGATTGAGGACATCCAGAGTTGAATTATCATCAGCATCAACCCATTTACCGTTGATGTATGCTTTTTCTATAAATAAGTCTTGGTTTTTTATTTCAAATTTCATAAATATCGCTTGATTTACATATTACCAATACCCAAAAACTTAACCCCCACTCCTAAATCTGTCCATCAGCTCTGTGTCCATCCCAACCTCTCGTGCCAGATCTGTGAAAAGCTTAGCGGTAACTTTTTCTTGACCTTTTTCTGCAGCTTCTTCTTCGGTGTTACCGATAACCATTTTTCTTAATGGCGGAGGAACATTCATTAACATTTTCATTGCATCTTTGTCCCATGGCATATTGGTTACTGCGTCAGCGCCACGCATGGCATTTTTTGGTTGACCCAGTGTGTGCATGGTTAAATCACCCAAGGTTGTGTGGTAATAATCCGCCCGACGCTCATCTCCCATTCCAATGGGCAAGTTCATTGCTCGAATCCGCTCCTCTCTGCCCATTGAGGTAAGCTCTTCGTCAACAACTAGGGCTTCAATTTTTCCAATAACAATCCCTGTGCTCTTTTTCAGGCGTATAATTTCAGAAACCGTGCACTCAGCAATTTGAGGACATTCTTTTAAACTAGGTGGAGCCACTTTTAACGAAGGGATTTGGGTAAATTTTGTGAATTCTAGCTCATTAACCCCCTCAGGGTAAAACTTAGCTGTTTCCATCATGTCGTCTAAATTTTCAGCACTTGGGCAATTCACCACAAATTCACCAGTGTCACAAATATTTACAAATGAGTGTGAATCTTGACGAAAACCAACTAAAAGAGAAGGATTTTTTGTCATCACATCGTATTGCATGATATGAGAATAAGGCCCAGCATTAACCGTGCCCTTTTTATCTAGAGTTGTAATAATGGTTATTAGTTTGGGCCATAACCATATATCTGAGTACCAAAAAGGCCTAATCTTGATTTCTTTTTTCATAGTATTTCCTATTCTTGGTCCAACGATGATCGCTTCAAATTGTGTCTACGACATAAATTTATTTGGCGTAAGAAACTAAATGTAACAATCGGGAGATGAAAATTATAGGTGCAATTTCAAAAAATCCAATGTTCTTGAGGATGCAATGTTTGCAGATTCTTCATGATAATCTTCTCTGAAGTTACAATTGAAGCCATGGCCTGCACCTTCATAAATGTGAAAAACTCCTTCCGGATGACTTGATTTGATCTCTGCTACCTCAGAAAGAGGGATCGCGGCATCCAATGCGCCAAAGTGATACATAATTGGACACAGAGGTTTTTGGTGGATGTATTTTTCCGCTATTCCACCTCCGTAATAACTGATTGTACAGTTTAAGTTGATACGTGTGGATGCAAGATATGCCAATGCTCCACCAAAACAAAAACCAACAACTGCTACTTTTGAATCCTTCTCAGCCAATGCAATAGCGGCTTCAATATCCATAAGAGTTTGCTCATCGTTCAGTTGCGTTTTGTAATCTTTACCTTCCGCAAAGCTGCTGTAGTCAAGCACGATATTTTTTCGTATTCTATCGTATAAGGCAGGAGCAACTGCAAGATAACCATGTGCAGCATATTGATTGCAAATATCTTTTATATGGTCTGTAATCCCAAAAATTTCCTGCAGAATGACTACCGCTGCAGGTGCTTGTGATTCTGGTTTAGCAACATAGACGTCAGCGACATGGCCGTCTTTAGCAAGAGAATGTATGAAATCACTCATTAAATTTATTCTTTAGTAAAATCACCAGCATTCAATCTTTTTATGTAATCTTTGTAAGACTTCATAGCCTGATGTCCGAACATCCAAATAATGGGTAAGTTTGCAATGAGACACAAACCAGTGCCGAGATTTGTAAACATATTGAGTTCCGCATCTGTTTTTATCCACCCCAAAGTGCCAACTACAGCAAGCATACAAAAAACAATTTTATATACCATAACGCCTTTTTGACCTATCAAATAAACAATGCCTTTTTCTCCATAATAGCTCCAAGAAATCATCGTAGAGATTGCAAACAACCATGAGGCAAGGGTTACAAGCCATTTTCCCAGTCCTGGGATTACTTTATCGAATGCTGCTGCAGTCAATGTGGCGCCAACGTAATCAAGATATATACCTTTGTCAGTCGCCATTGGTTTTTGGTTTGAGCTGATTTCTGACCAGGTCACCGCAACCTCATTGGTACTGTTGGAAGTGACTGAACCAAAAACTTTTTTCAGGTTGTTACCAGTTTCTTCGTTGAACTCGCCTTGGTAAATCATAAAAACGCTTTGGCCTTTTTCCAAGCTACTGATTTTGGGATCGTTTGTATCCATAGCCCAGGTATTTTCTGCAACCTGGGTAAATTCCATCTGTTCAACTGTCAGTTCAGCAGGCCTATTCCAGATCCCTGTGACCAAAATGACCAGGGCACTCATGGTGCAAACCACAATCGTATCAATAAAAGGCTCAAGACCTGCGACAATCCCTTCCCTGATTGGTTCATCGGTTTTGGCAGCTGAATGGGCAACTGGCGAGGAACCCTGTCCCGCTTCATTTGAAAACAAAGCCCTCTGCATACCATACATAAAGGCATAACCAGCTGTTCCACCAATAAATGCATTGCTGGATTCCAAGGATGAGAAAGCTGAGGTAACAATCAGGGCGAGCATTGCTGGGATTTGATCAAAATTGAAAGCAAGAACAACAAAGCAGGCAAGAATATAGAGAATCAGCATGAAGGGAACAAGCTTCGAAGCTACTGCTCCAATTCTTTTAATTCCACCAATGATTACAGCACCGACAATACTAGCGAGAATCAGGCCTGTTACATAACCGGGCACATTAAAATAAGATTCTGTTAATTCAGCAACATTCCATGTTTGAAATAAATTTCCTGCTGTGATCGTTGAACAAATCAATGCAATACAAAACACTCCACCAATAAGTTTGCCAAAGAAAAAAATTGGTTTAGATTTTCCTTGGATATTTTTATCAACGACCCACATGGGTCCGCCATTTGGGTTGTCAGGATCAGAGGTGTCTCTGTGCAGCATTGCCAGCGAAACCTCAGTCAGTTTGATCCCCATTCCAAGAAAACCTACCACCCACATCCAAAAAACAGCACCGGGACCACCCAGTGAAATTGCAAGAGCTACGCCACCAATATTACCTAGACCAACGGTCGCAGATAAAGCTGCTGAGAGGGCTTGAAAATGGGTGATTGCTCCTGGGTCGCCGGCTTTGTCATAATCCCCACGGATCGCCTTAAATCCATGTGTTAGAGCATAATATTGTGAGAAACCACTCCAAAAGGTGAATACAACCCCTGTAAACAGCAACGTATAAAGTACTGGGTTGCTCCACAAAACAGCATTGATGGCTTCAACCCAAGCATTAAAATTATTCATATCATCCCTTAAGTTTGATGATTGATACCAAAGAATTGAGGTACATATTAGAACCTAAATTCTCTTTGTAGATCAAGCAAAACGTTTTGCATCATATATCTCCTAAAGAAAAATACTTAAATAAATGATAATATGTCGCCGAGTTTCGAATTCTGATGACTCTTTTTCCAGAGCATCAGTGGGGGCGGTTTTCGATAGTTCACGTGGGTTTTTTACACAACCACAAATAGCCAAGGATTAATATGTACTTTAAGCCAAAAGAGCAAATTGGTTTGTATGACAGTGCTTTTGAGAAAGACAGCTGCGGTGTTGGTTTTGTTGCCAATATAGAAGGCAAGGCAAGCAGGGGTATTGTCACAGATGCTGCTATTATTTTGAAGAATATGGATCACCGAGAAGCACGGGGAGCTGAACAGAACTCAGGTGATGGTGCAGGTATTTTGACTGGGATACCAGATTTATTCTTCAGACGAATTGCAGTTGATGAGTTTAGCATCGAATTGCCTGAAGCAGGGCAATTTGCAGTTGGAATTCTTTTTTTACCAAAAGATCAGGCACAGAGGAAGTATTGTAAAAATACAATTGAAAAATTTTGTAGCATTGAGAAGCAAAAAATTATTGGCTGGCGAACACTGCCTATAAGACCTAATAAATCAGATATAGGCCAATCTGCCATAGCCACCATGCCGCATTTGGAGCAATTATTCATTGCAGCTGAGGAAGAGATTAGCCAAGAGGAGTTTGAAAGAAAATTGTATGTCATTCGCAAGAGAGCAAGCAATTTCTTAAGGCAGGATCCAAAAATAGACAAAGAAGAACTTTTTTATATTTGTAGTCTCTCTTCCAAAACGATTGTTTACAAAGGAATGCTGACTTGCAATCAGTTGTTTGCTTATTTTCCAGATTTACAAGACGATGATTACAAATCCCATATGGCAATGGTTCACTCACGCTTTTCAACCAACACCTTCCCCAGTTGGGATCGGGCTATGCCTAACCGTTGCATGTCACATAATGGAGAGATCAATACAATCAAAGGAAACATCAACTGGATGAGAGCAAGAGAAGGTTTGTTGGCATCTAGCTTGTATGGTGATTCAATCACAAAATTGTTTCCAATTATTGAAGCCAATTGCTCAGATTCTGGGAATTTTGATAATGTTTTGGAGTTTTTGTCTCTAAGCGGAAAATCTTTGCAAGAAGCCATCTTGATGATGATTCCCGAAGCTTGGCAGAACAAAAATAACATTGATCCAACCCGCAAAGCTTTTTACGAATATCAATCAATGATGATGGAGCCCTGGGATGGCCCAGCTTCTATTACCTTTACTAATGGAGATCTAATCGGTGCAGTTTTGGATAGAAATGGCCTGAGACCAAGTCGCTATTATGTGACCACTGATCAACGTGTGATTATGGCAAGTGAAGCCGGAGTTTTACCTATAGAGAATAAGAATATTGTTACCAAAGGGAGGCTAGAGCCTGGCAAGATCTTTATGCTTGATTTTAAACAAGGTAAATTACTTTCCGATGAAGAGGTTAAAAATCATTTAATTCATTCCCAACCCTACCAAAACTGGGTGGAGAATTATCGGCTTAAGCTTAGTGAAATTGTCAGCTATGACATGCCTGAGCACTACCCTGAGGCAGAGTTATTGACCAGAATGCGTTTTTTTGGATACACCACTGAAACTTTAGAATTTTTTCTGATACCTATGGTCCATGATTTGCGTGATCCTTTGGGCTCTATGGGTGATGACTCGGCATTGGCTGTTTTAAGTGACAATCCAAGAATGTTCTATGATTATTTCAAACAACTTTTTGCCCAAGTGTCTAATCCAGCTATCGATTCCATAAGGGAAAAAATCATTATGTCGCTGAAATGTTACATTGGACCTGAGCACAATCTCCTGTCAGCAAGTAAAAATCACGCAAACCGCTTGTTGGTCGAGAATCCCATTATTACCAATGCCGAACTACAGGGAATAAAAAACCTCGATCAAGGAGGATGGAGAACGGAAGTGATAGATATCACTTTTGATGTGGGCTCAGATTCAGAAGAAACCCTTAAGCAGGGTCTAGATCGAATTTGCCAACAAGCTGAGCAAGCAATCAAAAATAAGTCAAGTTTGATTGTGCTTTCCGATAGGGCATCAAACCATGACAAAGCTGCTATTAGTAGTTTAATGGCTTGTGGTGCAGTCCATCATCATTTGGTTAATATTGCAAAACGTACCCAAATAGGGTTAGTTATGGAAACAGGTGAAGCTAGAGAAGTGCATCATTTTTGTACACTTTTTGGTTATGGGGCTGATGCTATTAATCCATATTTGGCGTATGAGGCATTAATCCAAGCAAGAAACGAAGGTTATATCGAGCATTCCCATCAACACAGGGGACCTGAAAACAGGATACCACTCACCGATGAAAAATCTGTAATCGATGCTTACCGACAAGCATCGGTTAAAGGTATTTTGAAAATTATGGGAAAGATGGGTATATCAACCTTGCAATCCTACAAAGGAGCACAGATTTTTGAAGCGGTTGGATTGGATAAGGAGGTAATTGAGAAGTGTTTCCAGGGAACCTCAAGCAGAATCTCAGGCATTGGTTTTTCTGAATTGCAGGAAGAGATTGAGAGAAGACATAGTTTGGCATGGGGAGAAAAGAATTCAAAGAGCTTCAGTGTCTTGCCGAACCCAGGCAATTTTCACTGGCGTAATAATGGAGAAAAACATGCTTGGGATCCTGAGACAGTTTGGTCTTTGCAATATGCTTCTAGAATCAACGATACAGATGTATACAAAAAATTTTCCGAACGTGCTAATGCTCAAAATGAAGAATCCTGTACACTCCGTGGTCTACTTAGTTTTAAGACCAATAGGCAATGTTTGGAATTACATGAAGTGGAGCCTGCAAGAGAAATTGTTAAAAGATTTTGCACTGGTGCCATGAGCTTTGGTTCTATTTCATCTGAAACACACGAAACATTGGCAATTGCCATGAACCGCATAGGCGGAAAAAGCAATAGCGGTGAAGGGGGAGAGGATCCTGAGCGCTATACTCCAATGACAAATGGTGATTCAAAATCTTCAGCCATCAAGCAAATAGCTTCTGGGCGATTTGGCGTTACTTCTACTTATATTGCCAATGCAAAACAGTTGCAAATTAAAATTGCACAAGGCGCTAAGCCCGGTGAGGGTGGCGAACTTCCAGGAACAAAGGTTGATCATAAAATAGCTTCTATTCGATATTCAACTCCTGGTGTAGGGCTTATAAGCCCACCACCACATCATGATATTTACTCAATCGAGGATCTATCCCAACTGATTTTTGATTTAAAAAATGCCAATCCAGATGCAGAAGTAAGTGTTAAGTTGGTTTCAGAAGTGGGGGTTGGGACAATTGCAGCTGGTGTGACAAAAGCACATGCAGATCATATTGTAATTGCTGGAGATGTTGGTGGAACTGGCGCTTCACCTTTGACAAGCATCAAACATGCAGGACTCCCATGGGAGCTAGGCATAGCAGAAACACATCAGACATTGGTGCTGAATGATTTGAGAAGCCGAGTTAAATTGCAAACCGACGGTGGTATTAAAACTGGAAGAGATGTAGTAATTGCAGGTTTGTTTGGTGCTGAAGAAATAGGGTTTTCAACAGCGCCACTGATTGCTTTGGGTTGCATTATGATGAGGAAATGCCATTTGAATACTTGCCCTGTTGGAATTGCAACCCAAGACCCACTGCTACGGGAAAAATTTACCGGGCAACCTGAGCATTTAATCAATTATTTGTTTTTAGTTGCTGAGGAAGCAAGAACCATTATGGCTAACCTTGGGTTCAAAAAGTTTGATGAGTTGATTGGAAGAACAGATGTCTTAGAGACCAATACCGCCATTGATCATTGGAAAGCTGAAGGCTTGGATCTCAGTCCTCTGTTAATATCCGCCACGGAATTAAGAAGCGATGTTGAGGTTCGTCAAACAATCAAACAAGAACATGGCATCGAAAACGTTTTAGATCGTCAGTTGATTGAGAAGTGTTCACAAGCATTGAAGTCTAAAGAACAGATATCAATTGATATGCCTATTGTTAATACCAATCGAACTACAGGAGCAATGCTGAGCCATGAGGTGGTTAAGCGTTGGGGCGAAGATGGGCTGCAAGACGATACCATCATAATTAATTTTGAAGGATCTGCTGGACAAAGTTTTGGTGCGTTTTTAACAACTGGAATTCAGTTTAAGCTCACTGGTGATAGCAATGACTATTT
>ENA-UPTF01001841-UPTF01001841.1-marine-metagenome-genome-assembly--contig:-NODE-1841-length-12906-cov-3.281238_pt1 | contig 12906 bp, 13 predicted proteins | sample MGYA00238166_ERZ767019 | MGnify/ENA primary metagenome ERZ767019 (study PRJEB28930, sample SAMN06266391) | marine metagenome | isolation source: Sea water from 250 m depth | place: Atlantic Ocean...
GTTTCTATAGCTCGTGCGTTCGTAAACCGGCCATTGATTCTTTTGGCTGATGAACCCACCGGAAACCTTGACCCCAATACGGCCCAAGAGATCATGCGTCTTTTGGATCGGATTAATAGAACCGGCACCACTGTGATTATGGCCACCCACGACCAAACCATTGTTGATCAGATGAGACGTCGAGTGGTTGCTCTGCGCGCAGGCCAAGTTGTTCGAGATGAACAGCAGGGAGTGTACGCATAACCGTGGCAGGCTTCTTCGGCCGCGCTGGGTATTTCGCTCGAGAAACGTGGCTCAATGTTCGCCGTAACCTGACGTTGACAGTCGCCGCTATTTTGACGGTAGCTGTGGGCGTCATGTTGGTTGGGTTGGGCTTGATGGCTCGATACGCGAGCGCTAATGCTCTAGGTCGCTGGCAGGGAGGGGTCCAATTCGAGATTTTCATGGAACCCGATATCGCTGGCGGCCAAATCGACGCTCTCGGTGAAGAGCTAAGAAACCATCCCGATATAGAACGAATTCAATACGTCACTCAGGATCAAGCCTTCGCATTACTTGAGGAAATGTTGGTCGATGAACCTGAACTATTAGCGGAAATCTCAGTTGAGAGTCTCCCTCCTTCATATCGAGTTGTTCCTCGGATGGCCGAAGGTGAAATCATCGAGTCCTTAGCCGCGCAATTTCGACAACGACCGGGCGTTTACTCTGTAGAGACAGGTCGACAGCAAGTTGATGCAATCCGAGAATGGTTCAACTCGTTTCGTTGGATCGTTTTACTCATGTCAATCGTGCTTGCAGCAGCGAGCGCCATGCTGATTTTCAACATGATCCGCGTCGCGATGTTCGCGCGACGTCGAGAAATCGAAGTGATGAAGCTAGTTGGCGCAACGAATAGTTTTATTCGGCTGCCGTTTATTCTTGAAGGCATGTTGCATGGCCTCGCAGGTGGCCTTGTAGGAGCTGTAGCAGCCGGCGCACTGCGAAACCATGTCGAAGAGCTTTTTGGTCGATCTGAAATCTTGGCGTTCTTTCGTTCGTTTACGGTCACTTCAGCTCAATTCACTACCGCGACTATTGCCACGGTTGTGATGGGAGTGATCGTGGGTGCATTGGGTTCGGCTTTCGCTGCTGGACGCTTCTTAGATGTCTGACGGCGGTCCCGAAATTGACCAAGTCTTTTGCTATGGCACCTTGCTGCCTGGTCAAGAACGATGGCAGTTCTTGGCACCGTTCGTGGTTGCGCACGAACCGGACCAAATTGCTGGACGGCTCTATGACACCGGGCTGGGTTATCCCGCTGCCTTCTTTGATCGCGTCGGAGTCATCCATGGAGTTCGATTTCGACTTGACCCAGCACGACTGCACGAGGCCCTGTCGCTACTAGACGAAGTTGAAGGTGCCGTGGAAGGTATGTATCACCGAATAGCTGCTGTCACAGCCACGGGGGTGCAGGTGTACGCCTACCAGTACGGAGGAGAAGACGGAGGTCTTACAGATTTGGTTGATGGCAACTGGCTCTCTCGATGACCCAGCGAGTTACAGTGTTCGACGTTGCCGTGACCTCGTGACCGCCTAAAGGAAATCAATGCCAGAATTCAAAACCCTCCACTACGAAATAGCTGATAACACCCTTACCTTGACGATGAATCGGCCAGAGCGCCTGAACGCGTTTAACAGCCAGATGCAGCGAGAGTTTCTTGAGGCGCTTGACCATGCCGATTCCGATGACGAAATTCGAGCTGTAATTGTCACCGGCGAAGGTCGCGGTTTTTGTGCTGGCGCTGACCTAGAGAAGGGTGCCGAAACATTTGACTATGACAGCCAAACTGAAGAAGCCAAGACTGAACGAGCCGCGAATGAAGGCCGTCAAGGTGGCGATAACGCATGGCTGCGTGACGGTGGTGGCCTCCTTTCCCTGCGACTTTACGAATTCAACAAACCAATAATCGCGGCGATCAATGGCCCCGCCGTGGGAGTTGGAGTCACGATGACTTTGCCGATGGATATTCGTCTGGCGTCCACTGCTGCGCGAATCGGGTTTGTTTTCAGCCGTCGTGGGATAGTTCCCGAAGCCTGCTCCTCGTATTTCTTGCCGCGAGTGGTTGGGGTTAGCAAAGCTCTTGAGTGGGCATATAGCGGGAAAGTATTCGACGCGGAAGAAGCACTTGAAGGAGGCCTCGTTCGTAGTATTCACGAACCTGAAGATCTGATGCCCGCAGCGCAAGCCATTGCTTCGGAAATAGCTAGCAATACCTCCGCAATTTCTGTGACGATGATTAGACACATGATGTGGCGGATGCTCGGAGCAGATCATCCAATGGAAGCTCACAAAGTCGACAGCCGGGGCATTTTTCACCTAGGGCAAGGAGCTGATGCTCATGAGGGGGTTGTTTCTTTCTTAGAGAAGCGAGCACCAGACTTCACTCTGAAAACCAGTGAAGATATGCCTGAATTTTTTCCATGGTGGGATGAACGACACTTCGAGTGACCCGATACGCATCGTGCATCATCTAGTTTGGCTAGATGGCCGAGCACGTTCTAGACCTTTCCAGTCGCTTCATTGATTCCGGTCGGATCGACGGTCCTCCCAATCGTGTTTCTCATGAACTAAGCGCACTCGCCGATGACGTCGTCCTCATCGAAGCGTTCAGTCATGTAGTGGTCATTCGCACCGACGAAGGTCTTATTGCTTTCGATTCAAGTGGCCCCGCCAGCGGAACTCGAGTACTCGAAAGTTTGAGAGGCTGGAGTAGAGAACGAATCCATACCCTCATCTACACCCATGGTCATATAGATCATGTCGGTGGAAGTAGCGCAATGGCGGCGGAGGCGGAACAATCAGGACACCAGCCCCCCACGGTGATCGGTCACGAGAACCTGCCGCGCCGACTGAATCGTTACAGAGCGACCAACGGCTACAACAAAGTCATCAACGCACGACAATTTGGTGGTTTGCCGGTCTCAGCTCTCGAAGGATCAACAGGACAACGGCCTTTCGTTCCCGATGGAACCCTTGAGGTCACAGTCGAGTACGACCAACGTATGACTGCATCTGTTGGTGGGGTGGCACTAGAGCTTCATCATGCGATGGGAGAAACCGACGACCACACCTGGACCTGGCTGCCGCAACACAAAATGATTTCAGCCGGTGACCAGTTCATATGGAATTTTCCTAACTGTGGCAACCCGCAAAAGGTTCAAAGATACCCGCTGGAATGGGCTCGTTCGCTGCGCGAAATGATGGCTACAGATGTCGAATTGTTCGTGCCCGCACATGGGCTCCCCATCTCGGGCCACAAACGCATTCTTTCCTGTTTGGAAATAGTTGCTTCTACCCTGGAACAACTCGTTGAAGATGTTGTTTCTGCGATGAACTCCGGAGCGACTCTTAACGACATTGTCTCATCAGTCGAAGTCAACCCCGAGCTGCTTGAGTTGCCTTACCTGCGGCCCCTTTACGATGAACCAGAATTTGTTATTCGCAACATCTGGAGGCTGTATGGCGGATGGTGGGACGGCAAACCCTCACACCTCAAACCGGCCGCAGATTCTGTGTTCGCAACTGAAATATCTGAATTGGCAGGCGGAGTGTCTGTTCTTGCCGAACGGGCACGGCATCTGGCAGATGCCGGAGAGTTTAGGGTCGCATGCCACTTGATCGACATGGCGAGCGATGCGGCACCCAACGCGAAGGACGTGCACGAGATTCGAGCTTCGATTTATTTGGACCGGAGAGCCGCTGAATCTTCGTTAATGGCAAAGGGAATTTTTGAGTCAGCTGCCAATGAGTCACGACAAGCCGCCGGCGAGTCAATCGAATCGCGACGACGAGCGTTATCGCTTGAGGGATGAGTGGTTCAGTAGTTGTTGCAGCAGATACCGCGACGCGGATTGACGTTGAGAAGATTCTTGGGTTAGGAACCTGGACACTTCTTCGAAGTGATCGTTGGGTCGCGACGTATGAGGTTGAGAGCGAAGAAGTAGCTAGAAGTCTGGTCGCTGAATTAAGAGGCAATGAGCATTCTGCAGTAGCAGGTCCACCCGACTCAGACCGAGCAGTAGCGTGGAATAATTGGAATCGACCAACCCCAGTCGGCAAGACGGCTGAAGTTTGTTTTCCGTGGGTGGCTTCTGATGCTGAAACAGTTGTTGAAATAGATCCCGGTTTAGGGTTCGGTACGGGAGATCACCCTTCCACTCGGCTGTTATTAGAGGAACTGGCCATCCGCATCAAGGGAGGCGAATCGGTGCTAGATGTGGGATGTGGGTCTGGTGTTTTGGCCGTGGCCTCAGTTTGCTTTGGGGCGCAGACTGCTTTCGGAATCGACGTTAATGAGGCTGGCTTGTTGGCAGCACAGGCAAATGCTCGCAGAAATCGAGTTGCTGACAGAGTTCAATTTTCATCGATCCAATTGAGCGACGTCAAAGATAAATACGACGTGGTCGTTGCCAATATTCATGACGATATTTTGCGCCAATTGGCTGGTGAACTCGTCGTTCGCATAGCGCCCGGTGGATGGCTTGGGCTTAGTGGGGTGTCACCGGGCCAAGTTTCGCGTCTCCGGTCGGCATTCTCGAATATTGACTTTGAGGACGTTAGAGAGATGCAGGAGTGGAATGCACTGATTGGACGGGTCAATATCGAATAACCTAGGAGTGTTCAAGTAGATGACCACGACGGCTGGAGAACGTAATGCATGTAGGAATGAGCGTAATATTCCAAAATCCGGGAGAGCGACTCCCAGACCAGCAGGTTTACCAACAGGATCTAGCGTTGGCGTTGCAAGCCGAAGGTCTTGGATTCGATTCTGTTTGGAGCGTCGAACATCACTTCACCAGTTACACCATGTGTCCAGATGTGCTGCAGTTTTTGACTTATATGGCCGGGGCCACACAATCGATCCAGTTGGGTTCGATGGTCTGTGTTTTGCCTTGGCACGACCCGTTGAGGGTTATCGAGCAGATATCAATGTTGGACAACCTGTCAGATGGTCGCCTGATTCTTGGGTTGGGGAGAGGCACGGGCAAGGTCGAATTTGACGGATTTCGCACGGAGATGGCCTCAGCTCGACTTCGTTTCAAAGAGTCAACCGAGATGGTTCTTAACGCGATGGAAAATGGCTACGCGGAATATCACGGCGAAGTTATAGATCAACCACGAGTTGATATTCGACCACGACCGCTCAAGTCGATGCGAGGACGAGCCTACGCTGCGGCAGTCTCACCAGATTCGGCCCGCATCATGGCTGAGATGGGTGTGGGGATCTTGATAGTTCCCCAAAAACCGTGGAAAGCGGTTCGCCAAGAACTTCAGGACTACCGAGACGTTTATCGCGATGCCAATGGAGAAGAACCACCATCTCCGATGGTCGCGGGATGGACCTTTGTTGACGAAAATGCTGACCGTGCTGAAGAGAAAGCACGAGAATTTATTGGCGGATACTGGGACACCATTATTGATCACTATGAATTCGACAAGCCTCACCTGAAAGAGACCCCCGGCTATGAGCATCACGGTCAAATGTATGACCGACTGAAAGCCCCTGGTGGTTTAGAAATGATGACCGATTTCTTCGTTGACCTTCAGTTATGGGGAACTCCCGAGCAGGTCTACGACAAGATCGTCAATCTGCAAGAGCAGACCTTTATGGACGGTTACATGGGCGTATTCAGCTTTGCTGGGATGGAGCATGAGGAAGCCGATCGCAACATGAAGCTTTTCGCTCGAGAGGTCATGCCCGAGTTGCAGGCGTTAGCCCCAGTGCATGAACGTCTAGGACTCCCCGCCTAAACCGTCACTGGCTGGTGTCTTGCGGTCAAGGAAGGTTAAGAACAGGCTTCCAGCGGCAAAGCAGGAAGCCAAGATGAGCGCGGGCTGAAAAGAGCCCGAGGAATCTGCGATGATTCCCCCTAATTGCGGCCCAACGGCGAGCCCCGCGCCAAAGACAATTGTGAGTACTGCGTACGCGGCGCCGAATGCTTCTGCTGATAAGTGACTACTTACTTTGGCCGTGATGTTGACCACAACTCCGGTGAAGGCCATTCCGAACAGCAGGGTCGAGACGGGTGCGGCGACCGGATGGCCGGTAGCAATGAGCGCGCAGCTCGCGGTGAGGCAAGTAAGTGACACCAGTTGAGCAGAGTTCATTCCGATTCGGTCGCTAAGCCATCCCATGATTGGCCCACCGAGAGCCAGGCCGAGTCCGATCAACGCAAATGTAAGCGACGCAGAACCTTCTTTGAAGCCAGCGTCTTCTTCAAGCAAGGCTGCAGAAAAGGTCATAGCTAAAGAAACACTGACTGCAAAGAACCCATAGGTCACACAAAGGTTCAACCATCCAGGTATTTGTTTAAGGGCGGTGGGGCTTAAACCAGAGCCGGAAGCCGGGTTCTCGGAGGTTGTAATAGTCAGAACCAACAACCCGAGGGCAGCGAATCCGATAATGGTTTCGAGTCCGTAGACAGATCGCCAGTCTGTAATAACGGCGTCAAATACGCAGGCCGCGAAAAAGCCCAATCCCACTCCGGTAGTGACCCATCCGATGGCGAGACCTTTTCGGTCTGGACCCAGCAGATTTGTAGCGAGGGCCGGAGTGGTGATCCAGACGCCTGCGGCGCTCAACCCAGTGAGAAAGAGCGCTAACAGAGTAATAAAACTGTTCGGCGACCAGCTGAGCAAAAGTAAGCCGATCACAACACCAGCTAATCCGTATTTGGCTGTTTTGATGAGACCGAAGTTGCCGACTGTGAAAGCGACCAGCAGAGAACCAATGAGGTAGCCAACTAGGTTCAGCGACCCGATTCCGCCGGCAGCGGTGTTTGATAGCTCGAAGTCATCACGAATTTCGATGTAGAGAACCGAGTACGTGAACCGTCCAAATGATTGAGATACGGCTGTGGCGATTACTAGAGCAGAAAGCGCAACAATATTTTTCACCCTTGTGGCCACACAACTTTCGGTGTGGGTGGACGGGTTCCGTAAATAGTTTCGGTGGATACGACTCTGCGTGGTGAATTCGGATTGGCAAAGCTGGCGACGTCTCGGTAAATGACATCGCGGTCGGTCTCATCCCCAAAAAAACGTTCCTTCATTGAGTCCAGAGAATCAAAACTCACGAGAGCGAATCCGTCGATTTCAGGACCGCTCACAGTGCGCACAACACTGAGTTGTGTGTAGTCCCACATTCCGGGGTGATGTCGAAGGGCCAAGGACGCATGAACGTCTCGCCAATGGGCGTCGGATTGCTCGTGCGTAAGGTCAGGGTGATGCAGCAGAGGGAAAATTGCTGTGACACCAGGTGAGGGGACTCCTGTTTCAGTCTTGACGTCTCGTTCGCGGATCACGCGACCAAATACGATATACATGCCCTCACGAGCTGCTGACTCAAGATCTTGAGGACTGTCAGTTACACACCTAACCATTGTTCGAAATGGCAGGTCTCGTTCGTCATTCGGGTCAGCTAAATAACAGACCCCGTCTAAACGACGAGCCGCCTCAATTGCTACCTCGACGTCATTACCTACACCGACTAGTTCCAGCATTTAGCAAGTCTCGCACGTCCTCCAATGCGGTGCGCATTTTGGCGGCTCTTAGGAAACGAACTGCGATCGTTAGGAATAATTATCTTCCTTGGAATTTTGGGTCGCGTTTGTCTAAGAAGGCTGCGACTGCCTCTTTAGTGTCTTGAGTGTAGAAGTTCACCGTCTGAGCCATTCCTTCCGCTTCTAGTGCTGACTTGAAGTCGTTGCTGGCGTTGAGTGTCAGCATTCGTTTTGTCATAGCCAACGCCAAAGGTGGCCCAGCTGCGAGACGGTCAGCCCAATCTTTGGTTTCAGAGTCCAACTGGTCATGAGGTACGACTTTGTTGACGATGCCGAACTCGGCTGCTTGTTCAGCAGAAATGACGTCAGCGAAGAACGCCAACTCTTTCGCGCGATGCAACCCTATGAGTCTGGGGAGGACCCAAGTGCCGCCAAAGTCGACACTTAAACCGCGACGCGCAAAAATTTCGCTGAACCGAGCCTGGTCACTAGCCAGAATTAAGTCACAGGCCAGTGCCATATTCATACCGGCTCCAGCGGCGACACCGTTTACCTTTGCGATGACCGGAACCATGATCGAGTAGAGAGCTTCGACCGTCTGGTGGATCAGGTTCATGGATATGAGTTGATGTCGGTCGCGTCCTTGTCCTCCGAGATCGGCTCCGCTGCAGAAGGCGTCACCGGCTCCGGTCATGATGACCGCGCGTACTTCAGGGTCGACTGCTAGGGCATTCCAGGTGTCGCGCAACTCGTCCCACATGACAGCATCGGCAGCATTCTTTTTTTCGGGCCGGTTCATTGTGACAGTCACCACGCCGTTGTCGGCGACGTCGATAATTAGAGTTTCAAGCTCTGTTGAGTTCATGAGTTCACCATAGGCTTTAACTCAACTCTTGTGCTCCTAGAAGTCTCTTGCTTGCCCGCTTAGCTGAGTAAAAATGGAAGTAAGGCGCTAAGGAAGCCAGAGGTGTTTTGTCCATGAACATTGTGGCCGCTGTTTGGGACCGTTTCGAGTTGGCCGTTAGGTAGGGCTTGAACGAAACGTTCTGCCGCTTCGGCAGAAAGTACGTTCGAATCAGCTCCCCTGATGATTAACGTCGGCTGAGATATGTGGGCGGTGTCGTCAATCGAGAATCGATCGCTTTGTTCTCGTTGACCCTGTGTTGTTGCAAGGCGCGGTCCGTGGTCTCGCTTACTTACGAATCTTCCATCAGCTCGTTGAAGCAGGTTGTACTTGACGGTCCGTTCTATGTGTTCTCTGGAACGGTACGGATCGTACTTTTGAACGTTCTGGATGAAATCTTCGAGGTCCTCAAATTCACGATTTTCAGTAACAAAATTGCGAATGCTTTTCGTTCCGGTTTCTGACAATTCGGGTCCGATATCAACTAGCACTAGGCGTTCCAGAAGATCAGGCTGTTGTATGGCGAGCCGCAGCGTGTTCATTCCGCCCATTGAGTGCCCCAACACAGTTACCGAATCAATATTGAGTTCCGATAGCACGGAGGAGGCGTCAGCGGCCATGGCGTGTGATGAATAGTCTGCATCGCGGGCCCATTCACTGTCACCGTGACCTCGCTGATCTAGTGCGATTATGTGAAATCGGTCTGCGAGGTGGAGGCTGACTAAATCCCAAGAGTGTGCTGATTGGTTCCCGCCATGAAGCAAGAGCAAATTTGGTAGTGATGGGGCGCCCCACTCTAGGAAGTGAAAGCGTTGATGCCGAGCGACAACGTTGCCGGAAACGTATCTGACCTTTTTGTCGTATTGGATACCCAAGTCATCGGCGCTTTCGCAGAGACTGAAAAACTCAGGGGTCTTAGTCATGTCCAATGGAGTGGTCGAGGAAGAAAACTCGTTGAGATAAGGCATGTCAGCTCAGATTCGACCCAGATTTAGATCGAGGTATCCCCGAGAAATGTTTGCATGAAGAACATCGGTAGGGCCTTCAGCCAATCGACTGGCACGGATTCGTCGAAATATAGAAGCCAGCGGGTGAGAGTCAATTAGTGCCTCTCCGCCTACAACTTGGATTGCTGTGTCCACGAGTTCGGCAATGGTTTCTGAAGCCAAAATTTTTGATGCCATAACTTCATTAACTGAGTTTTCGTCTGCGTCTATTAGTCGCGCGGTTCGGTACACAGAACTGCGGGCTGCAAAGGCTTTCGTTCGCATTCGGCCGAACTGTACACGGGTTGCGTGGTCCTTATCCGAGGGGTTCGTCGATTCAATATGGTCGGCGACGAGGGTGCAAACAAAGCTGCACAAGCCGACGCAGTCTGCTGCTATCGCCATCCGGACGGCGTTGACTTGTTCCAGGGCCCTCGTCATTCCTGCCCCGGCTTCGCCGATTGCATGGCTCTTAGGGACCCGAACGTTTGTGAAGGTAAAACTTGCGTGGTGGCTGCCGTCAACGGAACTGAAACTGCGTTCTAGCTCTACGCCTGGTCTGCTGGTTTCTATCAGGATCATTGCTGGACCAACATCGTCGAGTTCGACCAAGGTGTTTATGAAATCAGCGTTCGATCCGCCAGTGACGTAGGACTTGGCGCCGTTGATCACGAGTTCTTCACCGTCAAGTTGTGCCCACGTATGTCGCTCAGCGTCTGAAGGTTCGGTAAAGCCGAAACCGCTGGTTGTCTCTCCGGCGAGATATGGCTCTAGAAACTTTTGTTTTATTTCCTCCGTGGCTTGAGCGAGTAACCCTGGGTTCGGTCCAAAAATGCCTGGTAAGTGGCCTACGTTTCTGCTTCCCAGGGCGTCACGGACGATGGTCAGTTCCAATGCTGTTGCTCCTAACCCTCCGTATTCAACGGGTTGAGTGAGTGCGAAAACACCAGCATCTTTGGATAGCTCTGTGGTTTGTAGCTGAACCTGCTGTGAGTTGGAGGCGCCGAGTTCTATTTCGGATAGTTGTCGAGCGAGAGTGTCTGCTTGTTGCTGAAGCTTGGTTTGTGCTTCGGTAAGAAAATCTGGCACACCCGAACGGTAGTCGGAGAAATGGATTAAAGAACTCTTCGGTCTAATCTGCGGGGATGGAAAAACTTGCTGGTAAGACCGCAGTGGTGACCGGGGCGGCATCGGGGATGGGTTTAGCGATGGCTCGACGCTTCGCCCTCGAGGGCATGAATGTTGTGCTTTCCGATATAGATGAATCAAAACTCGATGTGGCGGTCAACGAAATTCGAGGAAATGGAGGAAACGTCGAGGGAGTGGTGACCGACGTTGCTTTAGAAGATGACAACGTCCAACTTCTAGATGCATCAATTGATGCTTTTGGAACAGTCGATGTTGTTTGTCTTAATGCTGGAGTGCAAGGCTCCATTGGCCGTTCCTGGGCGCTCTCTAACGAGGACTACAAGTGGACTCTAGGGATTCTTCTTGACGGGGTCATCCATGGAGTTCGCACCTTCGTGCCCCATCTTGTGGAGCAAGACCAAGGTCACGTTGTAATCACCGCGTCGATAGCGGGACACATCTCTTCTCCTTTCGGAGCGCCCTACAACATTGCTAAGCACGGTGTAGCGACGCTCGCAGAGACGCTCTTTCACGAACTCAAACTTGAAAGATCAAACGTGGGTGTGACCTGTCTTTGCCCCGGATTCGTGAACACTAATATCGTCAACGCGACCGCAGCTCGAGAGAGTGGTGCAGTTGGCTCGGCAGTAGACGACAGGGGCGACCAAATGCTCGAATTTACGCAGCGAGCTTTGAGCGGAGGTCTAGATCCCGAAGTTGTCGGCCAACAAGTTTTCGATGCCATCTCTAACAACCAGTTTTGGTTGTTCACCGATGAAGACTGGGACGAACCAATCGCGGCTAGAGCTGAGCAGATCGTGCAAAGAAGTGATCCGCGCCTCCAGCGACCGTCGTAACAATGACGATGTGATCGAAACGGAAGTCGTCTGTGTAGCCGACAAGCAGCACCACATGTGTGAGAAGGTGATGCACCGTCTGACAACCAACCGGAGGCTCCTATGCGCATAGGTATCTTCAGCGGTCCCGCTGGCAAACTGTTCAACGTCGAAGAAGCCATTATCGACGCTCGAGATGCTCAGGAAGCAGGATTCCCGTCCTATTGGCTACCCCAAATGCCCATGGGCGTCGATGCTTTGACTTCGCTAAGTCACATCGGCGCGGCTGTCCCAGAAATTGAACTGGGTACCGCGGTGATCCCCACTTATCCCCGACACCCAATGGTGATGGCGCAACAAGCCCTGTCGGTTACATCGATCATCGGTGACCGTCTGGCGTTAGGAATAGGTCTATCCCATAAGCCCGTTATAGAGAAACAGTACGGATACGAGTTTGACAAGCCGGTGCGTCATTTAAGGGAATACCTTGAGGTTCTAAATCCTCAGTTACGAGATGAACCGGTCCGTTTTGAGGGAGAAACATTGGCTGGTCGTAATCCATCTTTAGGCCTCCAAGCTCCTGTGCCGCAGGTTCTCGTAGCTGCCTTGGGTCCGCAAATGCTTCGGTTAACTGGACGCTTAGCTGACGGCACCATCACTTGGATGACCGGAAATAAGACCTTGGCAGAGTTGACCGTCCCTGAGATCTGTGGGGCAGCTGAAGAGGCGGAACGGCCTAAGCCACGTGTAGTTGCTGGCCTGCCGGTTCTATGTACTGATGACATGGACGCGGGAATGGAGAGAGCTGCGAAGGTTTGGCAAATGTACGGTACGTTGCCGAGCTATCGAGCAATGTTGGACCATGAGGGTCTCGCAGGTCCAGAGGAGATTGCCATTGTCGGCAATGAGGCAGAAATTAAGGACCGGCTTCAAGCAACTGTCGATGCGGGAGCTGATGACATTATCGTCGCGGAGTTCGGAGGGGACCCCGACCAGCGAGACCGGACTCGTGCCGCAGTCGCCGCGCTACTTTAGATTCGATATAGCTACGACCATCACTTGGAATAGATCAACCTAAGACGTCGCTAATCCATCTGCGCGGCATGATGGTGACTTTCGCTTCTTCGTGGCCAGGAAATGAATCGGCGTACTGATTACCGAGCTCTTCACCTAAATATCGGATAGCGATGTCTCGGAGTAGGTCGTCACGTTCTTCTGGGGTTAATAATTCGACTGATGCTTCTCCTTCTGCTGTGACATAGCGATATGGAAGTTGTTCATCTTGAACGCAGATCGTTGCCGCTCCGTGACGACGTAAAAGTACCGATTTAGCCGATGCATAGGCCATCGCGATCTCGAAGCCAGTTTCGCTTGAGTACCGATACCAAACCGGCGCGCACAAAGGTCCTTTGTCGGATCGTTCGATAGCTAGCACTCCTACACGTACCTCATCGAGAAAATTGTCCCGTTCGGGTACTGTCATTTCTGCCATCAGATCTCCTCTTTTTCT
>ENA-UPTF01001844-UPTF01001844.1-marine-metagenome-genome-assembly--contig:-NODE-1844-length-12893-cov-6.994070_pt1 | contig 12893 bp, 5 predicted proteins | sample MGYA00238166_ERZ767019 | MGnify/ENA primary metagenome ERZ767019 (study PRJEB28930, sample SAMN06266391) | marine metagenome | isolation source: Sea water from 250 m depth | place: Atlantic Ocean | study...
GTGAGCGAACCTGCTTCCATAACTCTCTCAAAAGTTAAGTATTACTTAACTTGATATTAGGATATTTTATCAATACTATTACGAATGTCTGGCATGAGCAAGACCTTCCTACGGTGTAGGGAATGCAAAAAGGAGTATGATTCTACTTTCAAGTATATCTGTGATGAGTGCTTTGGTCCGTTAGATGTTCATTATCACTTTCCGACTATAACAAAAGACACCTTTACAAATCGTGAGCAAACCTACTGGAGATATTTTGAGTTACTTCCAATCATTGACAAGTCAAACATTGTTAGCATAAGTGCTGGAATGACACCGCTTGTCAGGGCAGAAAAACTAGGCAAGGAGATTGGCCTAAACAATCTTTACATAAAAAATGATTCTGTTAATCCAACATTCTCATTCAAAGACAGACCAGCAGGCGTTGCAATTTCAAAGGCAAAAGAGTTTGGTTTAAGTTCTGTTGGATGTGCATCCACTGGAAATCTTGCGGCAGCTACTGCTGCACATGCAGCTAAAGGAAATTTCCCATGCTATATATTCGCACCAAGTGACATTGAGCACGCAAAGATTACGCAGGCGTTGTCATATGGCGCAAACTACATAGCTGTTGATGGAACTTATGATGATGCTAATAGAATAGCTGCACAGATAGGTGACAGCAAAGGTGTTGGCATTGTAAACATCAACATGCGATCATATTACGTTGAAGGTTCAAAGACATTAGCATATGAAGTGGCTGAACAGTTAGATTGGCAAGTACCTGATCAACTGATTGTTCCAACTGGAAGTGGTGCAATGCTCAATGCAATTTGTAAAGGATTTGAGGAATTAGAAACAGTTTCGTTAGTAGATAACGTTTCAGGAATGCACATGAATTGTGCACAAGCACGTGGCTGTGCACCAATAGTTGATGCGTTTAAGAATAACAGCGATGATGTTATTCCAGTAGAAGAACCTGATACTGTAGCAAAAAGTTTAGCGATCGGTGATCCTGGTGATGGCCGTTATGTTCTAAAAAGATTAAAACAGTACAACGGAATAGCGCAAGAGTCAAACAACAAAGAGATACTTGACGCAATTTTATTGCTAGCAAAAACAGAAGGTATATTCACAGAACCAGCTGGCGGTGTATCAATTGCTGTATTGAAAAAAATGGTTGATGACGGAAAGATTGACAAAGATGAAACTACTGTTTGTTATGTAACTGGAAATGGATTAAAGGCAACAGAGTCTATAATGCAAGTACTAACAAAGCCAGAGGTTATGCAAGCTGATGTTGCAAAAATTTCAGCGGTAGTGAGGTAATTTGTCAAATATTACATTTACAATTCCATCTGTTCTTAACGGTGGTGCAGGAGAAAAAAAAATTGACATTGATACTGACACATTAAAAGATGCGTTTGCAAAAATTTCAGAAACAATGGGCGACGATTTTAAACGACGAGTTCTAAATGAAGACGGCAAACCAAGATCGTTGATCAACATTTACATCAACGGAAAGAATGCAAAGTTTTCTTCAGGACTTGACACAACATTAAGTGATGGTGATGAAGTATCAATTCTTCCTGCAGTAGCAGGGGGATCCAGTGGGACAGGGGAAGAGGTGTCTGACCTTTCTGAAAAAGAATTGGATAGATATTCTCGGCAAGTTATGTTAGAAGAAATTGGTTATCAAGGACAATTAAAATTAAAACAAGCTAAGGTCTGTGTTGTTGGTGTGGGTGGTTTGGGTAACCCAATAGTTACAAGACTTGCTGCAATGGGTGTAGGAAAAATTCGAATTGTTGATAGAGATGTAATTGAGTTGTCAAACTTGCATAGACAAACAATGTTCACTGAGGATGATGTTGGTCAAGTAAAAGTTGAAACTGCTGCAAAAAAATTACGTAAACTTAACGCGGACATCGTTATAGAAGAAATGCCTCTTTCAATAAATGATTACACTGCATTTGAAGTTGTTGATGGCTGTGATGTTGTTGTTGATGCTCTTGACAGTGTTAACGCACGCTATTCACTTAACAAGGCTTGCATAGAAAAAAAAATTCCTTTCGTTACTGGTGCAGCAGTTGGTGTTACTGGTCAGTGTTTTACAATACTGCCTAACGAGTCTGCTTGTTATCATTGTTTGTTTCCTGCACTTGATGAAGACTCGATGCCAACTTGCAGTATTGAAGGTGTGCATCCATCAATACTTTCAATCATAGGCGGCATTGAGGTGTCTGAAACTGTAAAAGTAATTACAGGAAAAGAACCAAGTCTTAAGGACAAAGTTTTACACGTTGACCTGGAAAACCTAGTCTTTAATTTTACTAAAGTATCCAGAGTTCAAGAGTGTTCAGTATGTGGCACTGGCAGAAAACAAGAAAAACCAAAAGAAGAACTCATACTTGAAGAATTGTGCGGACGAAACAGGGGAAAGAGAACATTTTCTGTTACACCTACATATCCTGTTACACTAAACGTTGATGATATCACATCCATCGCTAAAAACAGGGACTTTACTGTGGAAAATTTAGGCGATCTTGGTCTTTCTCTAAGAACAAATGACCTATCTGTTAGTTTCATGAAGCGTGGATCTGCTGTATTGGTTGGTCCAAAGGATGAGAAAGAGGCAATTTCACTCTATAAAGACCTCCTAGGTACAAAATCGATCATAACAAACCATCAAAATACTTAATAATTATAACGGCTATTTTGTAATAATTTCAATAAACGATCTAAAAATTGTAAGATTTATGATCGCTAATTGGAATATGTATAAAGTATAATGTAAAAATGGACAAGATGTCCATTAGTGTTATATACTAAAATTTTAAAGAAAATCCAATAACATGAAAAACGAAATAGGACGTAAAATAACTAGTCTTACAATAATGGCGATAATGTTCGCCGGCGGAATGGCAATTGGTGTTCCTAGCTTTATGCCTAGTGCAACAGCAAGCTTTGCTCTGACCGACGGTGAATTATCCGTAAGCTCAGAATTCATTCAAGGTGCAGCAATTTTAGAAATTGTTGTTAACGACCCAGACATTTCCTCAACCGATGATGACATAAACAATGGTGCATCCGTTTTAATCGGCGGTACATCATATGATATGAATCAAGGTATCAACGGAAAATGGTATCTGTACGTTGTTGACTCATCCATCTCACAATTAATGGATGGTGACGACAATGGTATGGAGTTTGGTGTACTTTGTACTTCTGGACTTGGTTTACTCGAAGGAACAACATCACTAATTGTAGATACAAGCACCGACGTTTGGGCAGCCGCAATGGTAGCTCACAACAGAGGTAGCGGTATTTCTGGTAGCGATGGTAGCTGTCAAGATATTGACGGTATGACCAAAGAATTAGATGACGTAGCTGGTACAACCACACGATCAGACCTAACTGCAACTGTACTACAAGATGCCCCAACACTAAGTAACCACGACGATAAAACTGCCGGTCAAACCGGTATTGACTTAGGTCAACGTGGTCACGGTCTTAACGAATCAGGATATGGTTCATGGCCTTACATCTTAGCAATCGAGTTAAATTCAGATAACATCATTGAATATGGAAGTGATATGCTAAACGTAGAGTTTGGTAACACTGATGATGAAGCTACTCTTAACATCATAAACAACAGTCCTGCAGCATATGCAGAACTACACCTAACAATAACAGACCCAGCACTAAACATTGACCCAACAACAGCAGACACATGGATCTTTGATCTAGATGCAGCAGCTTCCGCTACTAGCGTAATATTCGCTAATAACGGAACAAATAATGCATTAAGTCCAGCTGAACTTGGTGAAATGCAATGTGAGGACAACTGTAGATTATCTTCAGATGTAACCACAGCATTATCTGGTTTTGACGATGTTAGTATGATAGAGAGCTCAGAAAACAGTGGACTCTTTGAATCATTCGACCTGAACGGCGAATCTCAAATTGAGATTACTGCACAAGCAGTAGGTGATACAAAGATAGTATTCACATATGGTGATGACAGCAGAGATGTTGTAATTACTTACAATGATGCTACAATTGACTTGGCAACAGGCAGCGGTGATTGGATTTCAACGGAAGTTGCAACATTCACAATCAACGATCCTGATGCAAACCAAAATCCAACAGAATCAGATGAACTTAATATTCCCGATGAAACTGATGCAGTCCCAACTATAAAGATGGGCTCACCAAAAACATTGGCAACAGGAAATAACCCTAACTTGGTATCCGGCTCTGCTGACGCAACAGCTGGTGTTATCCACGCACAAGGCTCTCCTGGAACAGAAGGTGCATCTTGGTACAATCTGAATGTCTTTAATACAACTGATAACAGTGAAAGATTGAGAATTTTACATGCCAACTCAGTAGGTAACGAAGCAGTAGCCACATCACATTGGCTAAACGTAACAACAGGTCACACAAGAGCTGACTTGGTCAACCTACCTGGTACTGTAGTTCTCAGCTATAACATTGAAGGAGCAGCAGGCAATTCAACTGACATTAACGTATATGTTACTGATGACGGTAACAACGCAACAGATCATGTTGGCGGCGCAATTACAATAGTTGACGCTGGTAACGTAAAATCTGGTGTATACGATCTAGATGATGGATCACAATGGCTCACAAGCAGCGATATTCACGCAGCCCAGACTTGGTCTGGTGATACTCACGCTGGTACGAACTTTGTGGTCGTAGCATTCGAGATTACTCACGCAGCAGGCGATGAGATGAATGATCAGGCTGACTTTGCAATATCTGCAGACTTTTGTAACTTCGATCAAAATAACGCAACAGGCTTAGCACACAACTGTATTTACAGAATAGAAGCAGAAGAGACCGGTGACGACACTGGTATCTTTGAAGGTACAGTTGAATATGTCACGATGAACAACTCAACAACTGGTGGTGCCATAAGTGGTGAACACGATGGTAACGACCATGAAATTGAGAACCTTTTGACTGACATGGGTGACGACGGCCACGCAATCGTAATCTTGCAAGATTCCGTTGATGGTTCTGATGCAATACGTGTCATATACAATGATACAGATGCATTACAAGCCTCAACTGAAATAGGCGCACAAGCAGACACAGTTACCCACACGGGTACAGTTGATCTGGATCAAGACACCTATGAAGCAGACGACATGGCAACAATTACCATAGTCGATCCTGACCTCAACCAAGATAGCGAGATTCGAGATACATATCAAAACAGCTCCACTACATTCAAAATCACTGTAACAGGCACAGATGACGTAGCAGAACAGCACGTTGCGACAGCACCTCAGACTATAATTGAAACAACTGTAGACTCTGGTATATTTGTCGGAACATTCACAGTTCCTGATAAGAACGGTGAAGACATTGAAATTACATATTACGAATCTAGAGACGCTGGTGGAAACGCAGTCGAATTCTATGATATAGCCACAGTTGAATCAAACAGTGGTTCCATAGCATTAGACAGATCAGTTTACCCAGTACCATTCTCTGATGGTGATATGAAAGCAGGTGACGACTCCACTGCATACTCGCAGACAGGAAACGTTACCATCACAATGACTGTTCATGATGCAGACTTTACAGCAGATACTCTTACAACCGACAGCACAACTGCTGCCGGTAGCATACATGTCAGCTTAATCGAAGGCTCAACTACATACACTTGCATGACTGCAGGTAGTATAGCAGCATTCGATAATTCTGGAACATCCTCTACTATGCAGGAACTTGGACCACTCACAGAAGTTGTGAGAGATTCATTTGACTACGAGTTAGAGTTTACTCTAGATGAGTTGCAACATTGTGGTGCAAAGATGATGACTGTAACATCTGGTGACGTAATTCAGGTACGATATATCGATACCTCTGACGACACTGGAGCAACATCAACATTCTACGATTCATCAACATTCGATCTAAGAACAGGTTCACTTTCAGTTGACAAAGATGTCTATGTACTAGGCAGCGATATGGTTGTAACATTAACCGATCCTGACTTGAACTTAGATGCAGGTTCAATTGAATCATATACCATGGACATACTCGAATGGGATTCTGACGCAGCCTCATCAGCCTTAATGAACGGTTCCGACTTTACAAACAATCCTTCAAGCATACAGGAAACAGGTGACGACACTGGTGTATTCCAGACTGTAGTCACTCTTCCAACTACATCAGTTTCATCCACAGCAATTGACTTTGGTGAAGCCGTAATAGTAACATATGCAGACCAAGGATTGTCTGGTGAAGATAGCTATGGTGACGATACTTACGATGTTGAAGCATACTTCAGCATTTCAAACTTCGGTGCATTGATTGAACTAGACAAAGCAGTCTATAATTGGACTGACACAGTCTTCGTAACAATTACAGCACCTGATCACAACACTAACTCTGCTGGTAAAGAAACAATAGGTACAACAGCACTTCCAATTCAGGTAACAACCCGACATGGAAAGATGTGTACAACAACTACTGGCACGACAACATACGTAGCATTAGAAACCGGACCTGATACAGGAGTCTTTACTAACGAAGTAGCACTAACGGGATATGCACTAACTACAGCGCACAACGCACCAACACCTGCGGACGCATGTAGCTTGACAGATGATACAGCTGGTGAAAAGCAAACAGCTGGTCAGACTGACGGTGTCTCTGTCTCTTACGAGTACAATGATGGCTCAGTAATAGTAGCATCAGCTTCTATTGTGTTTAACATAGCAGAAGCAAACTTCGATACAAGCTCCGCATCAGCGGGTGGTTCAGCAGTATTCACTGTTGTAGACCCAGATGAGAACACGAACGATTCCGTTGTTGATACATTTACGGCAGCAGTATTCTCTGATTCGGATAGCGGTGGTTTCAATATGAGCATGTACGAGACAGATGAAGATACAGGAGTCTTTGAAGGAACGGTATTCTTTACCTCCGACTTAGCAACTTCTGGTAACAATCTTCGTGTCTCCGAGGGCGATACAGTAACCGCTGAATACGATGACAAGACCTTGCCTGAGCCTTACGCTGATGACGATGACTTGACTATAGCTGGTACATTAACAATCGGTACAGCATTCCCACCACTTGAACGAGCACCTGCTGCTAACGCACGTGTCGTCGATGCATTCGGCGCCTCCGTAGCGGAAGTTTCAGTTGGTCAACAAGTACAGATTGCAGCCGATGTGTCAAATGGACAAAGCAAGGATCAAGCATTTGCATACTTAGTACAGGTACAGGATGGTAACGGAGTAACTGTTTCCTTAGCGTGGATTACAGGTTCTTTGACAGCAGGACAATCAATGAGTCCAGCATTGTCATGGACACCTAGCGATTCCGGTTCATACACTGCAACAGTGTTTGTCTGGGAGAGCGTAGATAATCCAACAGCGCTATCACCAACCGTATCAGTCGACATAGACGTAGTATAAGACTAGAAAACATCTAACCCCCCCCTTTTTTCTTTTTTTTAATAATCTAAACTAGAGTTATTTACAAATGATATTTCCAGTATCAAATTCAAGAGAACTTGTTCAGAAACCATATCTATCAGTCAAAATTAAGATAAGCGTTGAAATTTCTAATTTTTGGTGTCATTAGCTTTCTAATCATTGCTTATTCGCCACAGGTATTTGCGGAAGATCTATCAGCATTTACTAATCAGCAGATATACACTACTCAACATCCACTTTTGGTGTATGGTACTGGGCCAGAAAATGCACCATTGGTTGTACGTTTGTTTGCACCAGATGGCAGCATTGCAGAGTTTCAGCAAATTACAACCAACTCTGATGGCTCATTTAGCTATAAGATTTTAGACTGGCCTGACTCTTCAACGAAGTATCCTTTTGGAACTTATACTGTTGAAGTACTAACAAACATTGGTCTAACTCAAAAAATAGACATAAAGTTTGCATCATCAACAGAACTTGAGCTTATACCAATAGAACGCAGAATCACCACGGAAGTGTTTGCACCAGAGATGGCTGCTGCAGATAGACCTTTCCGCGTATTTGTACAGGTTACAACTGATGGTCTTTTGGTTAGTGGTGATGCAAAGAAGGTATTATCTTCGTCACACATACACTCTCCTGACGGAAAAGTGCAAAGTCTTGCAATGTCAATGGAAATGTTACACGAGGGCTTGTTCTTTGTTGAGTATACTCCTAGAACGGAGGGTACTTACATTTTCCACATGGTAGCATTTTCTGAAGGAACACAGTCTCATGGTTCTGCTGCCACTCTTGTTTTGGGGGAGGACATAGCTGGCATATCTAGGCAGATTATCACTCTAAATGACGTTTTAACAACTGCATCCACCGAACTTGATACATTGCAAACTGACATACATGGATTTGGTACTACGCTTGAAGATGCTAGCGCGAAACTGGAAAACAGCGTAACAGTCATTGATACTAGCGTATCTTCTATGTCATCAGCAGTCGAAAATATAGAACAGGCGTCGTTACAGGTTAATTCATTACTATTTCCGATAATGGGTGCAATTGCGGTTATACTTGCCCTGCAGATTTCAATAATTGCACGAAGAAGATAATTATAATAATCGTGAACAAACAATTTCTAATAATGCCTAAACTGGCACTGCTTTTAGCTGCATTTTTCGTACTGATCTTATTTCAGCAGAGCTCCTATGGATTTATCGAGGGAGCTGAAGTTCCAACATTTTCAAATTTTGATATTAAAGGAACATCTGAGATCATCTCATTAGATCTATCTCAGCAAGAAACCATATCAAAAAGATACTTGGTTTATGGTTCAGGCTCTCTAGGTAACGTGTACACAAACACAAACGACATTGTATATGGAATTAACTCTGATAAGGGATTTTTCTCAGTTGGAATTTTAACTGAAAATGAGGCATCTAAACTAAAATCAAATGGATATCATGTAATAGAGGACTTTATGCTAGATTTTCATTCTAGATATGTTTCAACCAACGCAATTACCGAAACGTCACAATTTGGCAATATTGCAAATTCAGAGCGTGTTCATGATCTCTATAATGTAACTGGCAAGGGAGTTACTATCGCTATAATGGACACTGGAGTTGACTTTTCAAATCCTGATATTATGGAATCTTTGGCACGAGATGAAGATAACAATCCCATAATGCTTGATGCAGATGGACAAGGTTTGGTTCTTACAAATTCCACATACGCTGCAAACATACAATATGATAGGGTGAAAAATTTCACAAAAAACAGTCTGTTGGAATTGGACACAACATCTCACGTATACAAGTCAAAGGATGGTGTGTTTTTGAATACAACTGCACATAATGCCACACTTTCTATTTACAATTCCTTATATCCGTACATGGGTCAATCCCATGTTCTCCATGCTAAGGTATCTGGCGACTTGAAAATAGGAACAAGTGAAAAAAACTTTATTCCATCTCAAAGTGGAATTTACCATCTTGGCGCAATTCTTGCTGCACATCTTGGAAAAATCCAAGTTCTGATTGTTCTAGTAACTGATCCTAACGAGGCTGGAGTATATGATACCATTACACCAGACATGTCAACTTCTTGGCAGGATTATGTCAGAGGACCAGGTGATACACCAGATTATGATTTTGACTTTACTGATGACACACCAATCACTATTGGCAGCGGAAACGAATTCTTACTTTATGACTCGGATAATGATGGCATCAATGATTATTCTGCGGGAACAGTAGGAGCAAGGATAGTTGACATATATGGAATTTTTTCAGATGAAGCAGAAATTGATAGTATGGTGGGTGCAGTTAACGGAACGCTGCTACCTGCAATGGATAAGGATGGCAATTACTTTGGAATAATGAATGATTTCTTTGGACATGGAACTGCCAGCTCTGCTACAATTGTATCAAAGGGGAAGATGGAATATGATATCTACAATGACACCAATAAATCTACAATATTGGGTATAGCCCCGGATGCAAGTATACTACCAGTAAAGTCGTTGTGGTTTGGTGATGTATTTTATGGATGGATGTGGTCTGCCGGATTTGAAAATGACGAGAACAAGTGGATATATTCAGGTAAACCAAAGGCTGATATTATTTCAAACAGCTGGGGCGTTAGCAACTTTCCAAATCTAGATTATGCACCGGGTCTTGATATATCATCGCACATACTTAACGCATTAGTCATACCAAAATCAATTCATCAAAATTATACGGGTACAACAATGATATCCAGTGCTGGAAACTCAGGACATGGATACGGTACAATGGGCATGCCGGGAGTTACATCGTTTGGCATCTCAGTTGGTGCTGTGACAAATAATGATATTGTTGGATACGGTCCTTTCAAAGGTCAGCCACGATTTGGTAACACAACTGACCATTCAGATCATGTTGTTGATTTTTCTAGTAGAGGTCCGGGAGTTATTGGTGACCCAAAGCCGGATTTAATGAGTATTGGAGCATATGCATTTGTACCCGCACCCATCACAAAAATTCCTGACGAACCTAGTGAATCATTCAGTGTTTTTGGGGGTACCAGTATGGCTGCACCAATTGCCGCAGGTAGTGCAGCTCTTGTAGTTGAAAGTATGAAAGAAAAATCAGTAGACTATGATCCGTTCGCAATTAGAAACCTACTCATGTCGTCTGCAACTGATTTGCGCAACGATCCATTGACACAGGGAGCAGGATTGGTAAATGCATTTGACGCCGTAAGAATTGTAAATGGACATGCAGGTAAATTTATGGTGCATAACGATGCATCATTTTCAAACATCAAAGAAGTGATTGGAGAACCACTATCACTAATTGATTCAGATTTGTTAGGTTTTAATTCTGGATTTGATCTTGATGATGCTTCATTTCCTATGACAGGCTGGTATGCAGGTAGACTAAATCCAGGAGAAGAAACTACCACAACCTATACAATTGAAAACCCAAATAACTATCCGATTAGTGTTGTAGTGAAACCCCAAACTCTAAAGTTAATTGATAGACTACAAATGGGTGGAATCACTGAACCATTACTTCAGGATCCAATCTTAAATGAACCAGATACATATAGACCAAATTACATAAAACTGGACAATATACCTGCGGAGCACAGAACTAGTAATGAAACAAGCATAATTCATCCCGAATCTTCGCTCATGGTTTTGAATGCTCATTTCCCTTTTGATGTTTTTATGAATCAAACTGATACAGAAAATTATGCGGACAACTTGCAAATTTCTTCTATTTACGTTTATGATTGGGAAGACAAAAATGTAGACGATGAAATTTCCAGTGACGAATTGTCAATGGTAAATAGAGGTGGTTCATGGGGAACAGTTCAGGAATTACGTCTATCAGATCCTATAGAAAAATTTGAAAACGAACCAATCATTGGCATCTATCCTGTTCCAAAGAAATTTTCTTTCTGGGAGGGAAACACCAACCGTAATGCAACGGCAATGGATTATTCTCTTTCAGTTAGCTACTATCAAGACGTTGTATGGGATGACATTGTTGCAGATTGTCCAATCAAGTCTGATTTCTCCACCGAGTGCTATTGGACAATTCCACCACATAGCTCTTCTGATGTACATGTTACTCTTTCAGTACCTACTGATAGCCATACTGGTGTTTATCAAGGATTTTTAAATTTTGAAGGAAAGTATCACACAATTAATTCACCAGTATCATACGGTGTACTCCAAACTGTTGAGAAGGACGTAATGCAAGCAATCATTCCTGGTTCAGCAGGAGATATTTTGTATGGAAACGGCTACGTAAAGGGTGCCTTTGACATGTCAAACAGATACATGGCTGGTGATTGGAGACAATATTATTTTGACATACAAGATAATACGATTAATTCTGCCACTATTGACTTTGAATGGGAAAATGATTACACAAACTTTACCGCGTTTATGATTGATCCTCAAGGAAAAATCATCCAGACAAATTTTCCATCAGGTGTGTTTGGTGAGTTTCTTAATTGGCCAACCGGCGATTGGCTTGGAAGATCCCCATTTAGTGATGGGGGTACATTCTATCCTCTAAAAAACAAAGATAATACATCCACCGTGCTGTTTGCTCCAATCAATCAGACTGGAACATATACGCTACTTGTTCATTCTACGCTATTTGACGGTACGTCAATAGTAGAACCTGTTTCGTTAGCTGCAAGGTTTACTACGATTGTCCCTGACGATAAGCCTCCTGAAATAACATTTGAAGTTCCCGAATTAATAACCAAAAACTTTGATGTTTTGCCGGGAATAATTGAGAAAAACCCTGATACTGTAAAATATTACCTTGATGGAGAAGAACGCACAAAGGAACAACTACCTTTAAAATTTGGAATGCTGCCTGATGGGGAGCATAAATTAAGAATACAGGCAGTTGATATTGTTGGTAATAATGCAGAAAAGACATTTTCGTTTGTCGTTGATAATACTCCACCAGAAATCTTGGTAAAATCACCAGTAGCCGGCACAACAATAGCAGACTCGCTAAAAATAGATTTCAAAGTGGTGGACAAAAATTTAGCTGAAGATGGAGCGATCACAATTTTGCTACCAGACGGTGAGTCTTTAGAGGATGTAACGACTCATTCATTTGATGTAACTGGTATGGATGACGGGCCATATTACTTGACGATCATGGCTGTCGATATTGCTGGAAATGAGCAAAACATGATGATAGCATTTAATGTTGATCATACGTTTGTACCGGAACCACCTACTGTATCCAGAGAGGTAGAGTCATCATCCGAAAACAGTATGTTAATTATAGTTAGCGCTATTATTGTTGCAGTAATTGTGATCCCAGTTATCATCAAAAGAATGAGAAAAACTTCTGAAGAAAATAAAATTTTGAAAGAAGATTTATAACCAATTTGACGAATGTGAGCTTGAATGTCTGA
>ENA-UPTF01001846-UPTF01001846.1-marine-metagenome-genome-assembly--contig:-NODE-1846-length-12885-cov-2.761711_pt1 | contig 12885 bp, 15 predicted proteins | sample MGYA00238166_ERZ767019 | MGnify/ENA primary metagenome ERZ767019 (study PRJEB28930, sample SAMN06266391) | marine metagenome | isolation source: Sea water from 250 m depth | place: Atlantic Ocean...
GTTTTGGAACGCCTGCAGCGGTCTGTGTCCCACTATTGGTCGCACTGGGGTTTCCCGCACTTGCAGCAGTGGTGGCAGGTATGATGATCCAGTGCACCCCCGTCTCCTTTGGTGCAGTCGGAACTCCAATCCTCGTGGGCGTCGCCAATGGGCTTGATACAAAAGATCCCGATCTACTTTATGCCATTGGCACCAAGGTCGCCACGCTGCACGCCTTGTGCGGTACATTGGTTCCGCTGCTGGTGGTGACGGTCATGACTCGGTTTTTTGGAAAGAAGAAATCGATCGATGGCTCATTTCTGAAGGCTTTGGCCGCTAGAACGGCTGCTCCTAATCCCCTGAGAGTAACTCCAGCCGCAACATTTCGACCTTTGTCTACAGGGTCAGGTAGCATGATTGGAGAATCCGGTGCACCTTCAACAACACCTAAATCCACAGGAGGTCGCCAGCTAGATATCTGTTCGATAAGATTTGCGAATCCCAGATATCTTATACATAGGATTTCAACTAGATAACCGGAAAACCCTCCTACTGCAGCTCCAGCCCCATAGGCGTCAGCACCTTTCAGAAATTGTTTGGTCAGCCTTATCTGGTCCTCCATTCCGGAAATGTTCTGTTTTACCCATTCAGTATGAAAAGGAGTCCTGTCAACAGCTGAGATTGGATCTGCAGGATCATCAATTGCATAACAGGGCACCACATCAAGCCCCACCCCATCGATTTCTCCACGAAGATAGGGATGCTGAGCGTAAAGTTCCCTTCCGTCTGGAAGAATTTTCCTAGCCGCGTCCAACCCCTTCTTTTTCAGGTCCGTTCCCGCTTCAAATCTTAGGAAGAGGTCTATGTCTGCGCCTTTCAGAAAGGTTCCTTTTGCGACAGATCCAACGATTAATGGACTAAAACTAATTTCCTTGTTCGAACTTGCCTCATCAAGTAGCCTTTGGGCTAGCTCAGTTATTCGTGTTACTTCCTTTTCATTGGGTCGAACCCTTTTCAGGACCTCTTGAAGGATCTTATTCACTCTTCCTCAGAGGATTGGTTAAATTTACCTTTATGCCAAGCCTTTGTCCTCTCTTTCTGGGCTCTTTTTTTCAGTGTTTCAATATCATCTTTAACAGGAAGTAAGATAGGCACTAGGAACACGACTATTCCCAATATCAGTAAAATAACTCCCAACATCAGATTCTCTCCTGTCATAATAGACTCTAGAAAAAAGCTGATTGCAATCAAGGCAAAGATCGTGGTCCCCCATATTATTTTGCGATAACTGTTCTCACTGAAGAAATATTTGTCCCCCTCGTCAGGTATCTCTACTGAGAACTCTGCTTCAGGAATCACTATTTCTTTATCATCAATTCTGGGCCTTTCCAGTTTTCTTTTTCTTATGTACCATGTCGCTACCACTCCTCCTATCAGGAAAGCAATTTGTCCATAACCAGGGTCTCCAGCCTCTGTGGCAGCCCAGATTGCATACAACACAGCTACCCAGATAGAGGTTATTATCGCGTAGTATAGATTCATTCAGGTATGCAAGCTAGATTTTAGCTTCCATAGTTATTGCCTCTACAGGACATGCAAATGCACAGAGTGTACAACCCGTACATGTATCATCGAGAATCAGTGCCTTTTTGGATTCGAACTGCGAAGTACGTGCTATCAGGTCCCACGATATCATATCTATTGAGGCAAAGTTACAGAAGTACACACACTGAGTGCAACCAATACATTTATCGTTATCGACAAGTGCTAGGTAATCCTTCCCTCGAGGTAGAGAGTCAAGGGTTTGTTTTCTTAGACCTTTGAACATATCTTTCGCTTTTTCGATACCTGTTGAAGGGAGTTCTTCCTTGTCCAATACGTCTTTGGCCCTAGTGAGCCATTTGTTCGGTTTGTGGAAGAAAAGGGCAGTATCGTCTGAGGCCATTGCTACAGGAGCTTCTCCAACAGTTTCTGAAGATGCTTCAGCAGACACTTCTTCGGGTACAGTCTCTACAGATTCGCTTCCTGTGCCGATATCCGCAGGATCCGTAATCAAAACCGCGTCTACGGGGCATACTTCTTCGCAGGCTCTGCAGACTATGCAATCCGGTTCCCGGGTCATTATCGCCTTCTTGTCGGAGGCTGGATGCTCAGGTGTGTCTATCCATTCGAAAACATCGACCGGGCAGGCATCGATGCACGCTCCATCAGCCACACAGATATCAAAATCAACGGCAACAACGCTGCCCCAGATCCCGAGTTTGTCGGTCCCGACTCCTCCGTAGGAATCAGAATCCTTGGCCCAGATCTGGATTGGTTCGGACTCACCATCGTGGGTCGCCACCTTCTGGTATGCGGTCATGAAGTTCTTGTCGATCTCGGCCACTAGTTCTCTTCCTCCAGACAAGCAACCAGAAATTGCATAAGATCCATCATCTCATAGTCATGGTGATGTCCCTCCTCCGGATTCATTCTCTCTTCATTCAACATACATTGCATGTGCATGTAACATTTGGGACATCCACCAAGCATGATGTCAATTCCAGCGTCAGTACCTTGATCCAGCCTTTTCCTGCGAACGGCCTTGGTCGCATCATTACAGTACATCATCGAGGAGACGCCGCAGCATAAGGCACGTTCCTTGTTATTCTCCAATTCTACCATCTCAGCTCCGTCCACGAGTTGGATTAGGTCTCTGGGGGCCTCATATTCCCCCATCATCCTGCCTAAACGACATGGGTCATGGTAGGCAACAGTCACATCTTCTGGAGCTTTGAATTTCAATCCCCTGCCTTGAAGGGTCTGCGTGATGTGTTCGACTTTTATGCCTAGAGTATTCGGTAGGTCGTAGTCCACTGCGAATGTACGATAGCATTCGGCACAGGAGCAGGTTATGATTTTGATTCCAGATTCCTTAAGCCTTCTCAAATTATGTTCTTTGAGTGCGTCAAAGACCTCGAGTTGCCCTTGCCACAACTGGTCGTGGCCCGAACATTTGAAAATATTCATATCCAGAACCAACGGATCGATGTCAGCGTAATTCAAGAGTTTGATTGATGCAGCTGCGATTGAAGCATGATCAGCATCTCCCTTATTGAGATGAGTGAATTTGACTTCAACGTCCATAAAATCAACACAACCCGGAAAATATCCATACTCATGCGGTCTTTCCGGTTTCCAAGAATCCTTTTCCTCTTTCATTGCGTCTTCCACAATCAATCTCTCGAACAGGGGGTGTGGAATCGTCCTTGAGTATGGTTTGGTTCTGCTCATGAACTAGCTCCTGACGTCGTTAGTGCCCTTTGTTCGAGTACATAGTCAACGTATTCTATATTCTGAGGGCAAACAGCAGTACACATACCACAAGTAATACACGACCACATGGCAACCCCATCATGTTCATTCTGGAAAGTATTGTAGATGATGTTGAGTTCGTATTCCCCTTCCATATCTCTGACAGGACAAATATCATCACAAAGACCGCATTGGTAACAGCGATTCAATTTGAATTCGTAGATTCTCTGCATTCTTCGGTCTTTGATTCCGTCAACGTAGAGATCGAATCTTTCTTCATCACTCAGGGGTTTTGCTCCTTCGGACCTTCTTCTATCCAGGAATAGGTAAGTAATCAGTGCACATCCTAAAGGTCCAAAAAGGGTAACCATCGATAGTACATTGGTGTTTATTTCAGGATAATAAATGGCAATATTAGCATTAATTGAGAAAATGGACAGCATGATTACCATTGCAATTCCATAAACTCCGATAGCTGCTCTTACAGGGTCTTCTATCGGCCGTCTTTCGTGTCCTCTATTGACCACATCACCATACTGTGGGTCAATCAAAAATCCAAGGGCACGATCTATGAATGGAACAGCAACAACAAGTCCAACAATCATTCCCTGAACCAGAGTTCCCCAGACCTTTGCAGTCATCAGGAAAAAGTGATACCCGAATATTGTAAATTCAATATCCCAAGCCACTTTTAGACACCCAAACGCCCATAGTAGATACCAATCAGGCAATGGCGGTGGGAAAGCAGTACCGGCGGTTGGGTCCGCAGCTCCATGTAAGGGAGGAGGAACAAATGCCGACAAGTAGAAGAAAAGAGCCATGATGTACAGACTCAGAACCCCGTCCCTTGTCAGTTCATGAGGATAAAGTGGCTCACCTTTGACCAATTCAGCTTCCAGTACCGAATGGTCTTCCCGGTGTTCTAATTTGCTTACTGTATCAAGATCCATCTGTTCATCCTGATAGTCGCCGATTAGCTCCATAGCATCTTGTTCACTCATCAGTGTGGTTCCGCCTCCCCTTGTATCCACACAAGAGCCATGTGTATGATTATTAAGATTGTTCCAATCAAAGGTAGAACAAAGATGTGTAACCAGTACATTCTAGTTACCGTATCTCCAGTAAGTTGAGTACCACCGAACACAATCTGGGCCATAAGTGGCCCCATAGCTGGGATGGAAGTAGCCATTTCAAGTCCGATTGAGCCCGCTGCAAATCCAAGTTCGTCCCAGGGAAGCAGATATCCTGTGTAACCAAAGAAAATGGTGACCATCAACAAGATTGAACCCAGCATCCAGTTGATTTCTCTGGGATTACGATAAGCCCCTACGAAGTAAACTCTCATCATGTGAAGAAAAACCGAAGCTACCATGAAGTGAGCAGACCAGTGGTGAACCGCTCTAATGATGTATCCAAAGGACACTTGCGTCATTATCAATTCCATCGATTGATATGCACCTGAAGTCATTTCCCCAGTATCCTCGTCGATTATGAATTCACCATCAGGAACATAGTAGAATCCCAAGTAAATTCCAGTTATTGTCAACACGATATAAGCAAAGAATGACAATCCTCCCAATGAATAAAAGGGATACCAATACCATACTGCCTTGACGTTGTATCTTTCAGTATGGGATTGAGGCATGGTCCTTCCAGTCGCTGGCATCAGGGTGTAGACCACAGAATAGTATTCCCTCTTAGCCAAGGAAACGTATCTGTGCAATGCAAACCTCTCATCGATCCATCTCCAGGTTTCAAAGATAGCTCTGGGAAGTAAACCAGTTATGTACAGATATCCAATTCCTGCAACAGCACCAACCATAGACAGGAAAATCAGGAGGAAAGTATATTTCCTCATTAATTCTTCCAGAATTGGAGTTTCAGCACTTACTGGCAGAGCCAGTAATACCAGACACCCAATTATCGCTGCTACAATTCTGTTGAATTTCATGATTATCCCTGCCCGCAATATTTCAGCCAGTCTAAGTGAGTTGTTAGACCTATTAACCCTCCATCTTTTTCAGCAATAGGTACCACAGGTAAGCCATAAGGTGCTGGCCCCTCCAGCAATTCAGCAGCCATAACTTCTCTTCCTTGTTCATCTATATTCTTGATTACTGATATTGGATCAAACATTGAAAGATGGCAGGGACACAAAAACATATTTTCGTAGTCATCACCACTTATGGTACTAGTTCCTTCTGGGGTGAATACGGGTTTGCAACAAAGATGTGGACACTTGTAGGTGTGGTATGCCATCATAGTGCTATTTCCTCCATCATCCGAGACACCTAGATTTTCCATTACCGCTTCAGTCGGGACTTTAACAAGAGCTAGCTGAATCTCACAACTCCCTAGTTCTTCCTCGAGTTCTTTTGGCCCCCAATTGACGATAGCAACGTCCCAGAGTTTGAAATCCTCTTTCTTGGCCACTTTTCCCCCTTTGCTTTCGTACCACTTTCCACTTTCACTTTTGTAGGTCAGTGTTTCATGGGCATCATCCTCGTTGCATCTTGTCACCGGAGGAGGTAGGAGTGACTTCAGTGCAGGAACTGTGAGTGCACCAGTCATCCCTGCGCCTGCAAGTCCAAGCGCACCTTTCAGGAAACCTCTACGTGTAATATCCATAATTATCTCTCCAGTTTGGTGATAACTTTCCTCCTTCTCTTTTTGGCTTCCAGAACATCAGGCATGAATGATCTTCTATAGAAATCAAGCATCAAACCTAGGATTAGGAATGCCATGGCAATCGTAAATGATAAAAATTGTTGATCCCAATTCTCTAAAATGCCATAAATGAAGAGCGAATCATACATCAATTCAAGAAGCATAAGAACTAGAATTATGGCAAATATTTCCAGTTGTTCTTTTCCAGGAACATTTCTCAATTCCTTTCCTAGTTCTTCATCTTTGTAGGTTCCTAAAAGTTTCTGGGCGTCTTCGGTAGTAAGTTCACCTTTTGAGACCTTTTCCAGAACTTCATTAACCTCTGTAATGTGCACTCCCCCCTCTGATTACTACGTAAGCTATTAGAACTGATAAAAGAACAACAGCGATTCCAATCAGTCCAATCCAATATTGCATTAGTGTGACTCCTAATTCATGTATTGATACTTCACTTGAAACCTCTTGCGGCGTACCAAGCGAGACAGTAGTCAAGTAAGACCATTGGTCTCCAGAAGAAGCATCCCCATCCACGACATTGAAATAGATAGTGAATAATGCATCGCCTGTACCCTCAGTAGGAGCGGTCCACTGGAAAGTCCAACTTCTAACCATGTTACTGTTGTCATTGTGTGAAATGTATGACCCACTACCACCTAACCAGTAATTTTCATTTGCAACAAAAATGCCTTCACTTACTTCAGCCAAGAACCCACCGTATCTCACAGAACCGTCAACTGACTCGACGTTCGTATCATTAATGGCCAGTGTTATGTTGTAAGTGGTTTCTGGAACATAAGTATTAGGTATTCCATCTAGACTGTACATTCCTTCGTTGAGTTGTTGATCCATATGGCAGGTACAACCCTCAACGATAGATTCCATAGCCCATTCGTCCCCCCCAGTCTCACCACCTCCAGGGTATCCATTGACACTTTTTCCAACTAGTAGCGCGGTCAAAAGCAGTAACGCCATCAGACTGTAATTCTTGGTGTCAGGTATAGACAAATTACGCCCCCATAATAGGTGATTTGAGAGGACAGTATCTGCTATATAAAAATATGCAGTACAAATAACTAATTTCTATCGAGCATACACGCTTAATACATCATCCATCTGATAGAACATGAAAAGTCCAAGTCCGGTCAAGCAAAGCGGCCTGATTCTGTTAGGTCTTTTCACAATCCTGTTACGCTACCCTATCACACCCTCTCCCACTGGCACTGACAATTTCTATTATATTTCCATGGCTAAGGCGATCATATCTCATGGTCAGGTATTTTGGGCTGAAGAAGTTTTATCACTTTATGGTCTATTTCCTGGAACAGACCCACTGGGTGCTACACTCTTAGCATCAGCTATCACCACCACGACAGGTCTCTCAATCTACGATTATATTATCATCCACAGCATCTTTCTCTCATTAATCTCAACATTTGGTTTCTTTATGCTCACTGGCGAGCTCACAGACAACTATCGAAGCCGTTGGTTTGCAGCACTCTGCTTTTCGCTGGCTCCTCGATTCCTTACTTTCTCGTTATGGAGATTCTCTCTCAGATTCACATTCATAGCTCTTCTCCCCTTCTTTATCTGGTTACTTTTGAGATTATCAAACTCAAAACATGGGCGGTATCCTTCACGCCTTATTGTATTGATATCCTTGTTCATCGTGATTCTACCATCACTGCATCGTATGGCTCTTCTTTTCCCAGGAATGCTTTTAGCCCTGTTAGTGGCCCATCTTCTATTTTACTGGCAGGAGAATGCTACCAACCGTGAGCGTGCAGGCAGGCAAACTCTGGGTTTCCTAATCTTTCTCTCTGGTTATTTATTCTATCTACAATATCTGGATTTTTCTCCCTATAGTCCAGATGATGACCTTATTGGAGCCTATCTATTCGTTGGTAATGGTGTTTTATCATCTCTGGCAAATTTAGCAGTCTATTATATGATAAATGTGGGACCTTTTGTTTTTATAGCTATCCTCGGTATTGTATTCTGGATTCAGGAAGGGCGAATCAAGCTAGGATATTTGTTCTCAATGTCCTATTTGACACTGTCTTTCTTTGTCATTTCAGACATTGTTTACATCCCCTACCTAGTGACCTTTGGAATTCTCCTTTTCATGGCACCTGGATTCGATTTTTTCCTAGATAACCTTCAAGATTATCCCAAACGTATCGCTGCACTCTTCTCAGTTCTAACGGTTATTCTCGTTTCTTTCTCATATGTAGACCTTAGGTACAGAGTTGCAGCTCATGAAAGAGAAGCCCAATTCTACACATACTATGTTCGCGATAGCAGTATTTCCACGGCGCAGTGGATGGATGATAATCTAGAGAATGAGATTTTCGAATCCAATGATGTAAAGAGGGAAAGGAGAATTGCAGCCTATTCAGATATGTTGGCCCAATCGGATTCATTGCAATTGTCACAGGATCTTGTGGATATTGAACGGATGGAGGTTGAACGGATTCCTATCAAGGACATGTACTGGAATTCTTTAGACCATTTATGGGAATGGAACAATACTGAAATTTTCTCATTCGAGATAGGTCAGACCAGATCATTGTCCGTAGTTAATTTGGGCATGGCAGATATGAGTGGGAAGTCATCCACGCTTTCTTTGGTACTGAATTATCACTACAAGTACATGCCAGATTTCACATACAGGATTTATTCCAATACAGAATTGGCGCTTTACTGGACCCCAGGTTATTGAATGTGCCAATGTTTTTATACCGGTCTGACTGGCGCCATTCTCTCCATAGGAGATTAGGAAATATGGCAAGAATTCATGCAAGGCACAGGGGGCGCTCCGGTTCTAGTCCACAGACTAGAAAAAAGAGCCCAAAGTGGTCTCCCAAGGCTAAAGATGTGGAAAAAGAGATAATAAAATTGTCTTCTGAAGGGCTTTCCACTTCACAAATCGGAATTGCCTTGAGAGATACTCACGCCGTTCCTAGCGTAAAACTCGCTACCGGTAAATCAATATTGAAGATTTTGCAAGAGAACAAGGCTTCTCCATCTTTACCAGAGGACTTGACCAATCTGATGCGAAAGGCAGTCCGTCTGGGAGAACATCTGAAAGTAAACAACAAAGATAATCACAATACGAGAGCTTTGCGTCTTACCGAAGCGAAGATACTCCGCCTGGTCAAATATTACCGTTCAAATAATGTTATTCCAAGTGATTGGAAATATTCTCTGGCCAACGCTAAGCTTTTGGTAGGCTGATTACCTTAGCCGGCTCTGATGAGCAATTGGAATCTTTTGATAATCAATGGTTCGGCGCACCTTGTTGATTTAGATTCAGAGATAATCGAAATAGCTGGTTTTGGTCGTTTCTCTGGTGAAGCTGTAAGGGGTCAAAAACTTGGATCCGTGTTTGATCTTCTGGGTGAAAAGTGTTTGATTGCAAGATACGCCTTGTCAGATGTACAATCTAATCTCAAACGTGGACCTCAGATAGTCTTGCCTAAAGATATAGCATGGATGATCTACAAGTCAGGCTTGGTAACAGGAGGCACTGTAGTCGAGGCAGGTTGTGGTTCGGCAGCCTTGACTCTGGCGCTTGCCCAAGCTGTAGCTCCAGATGGTAAGGTCATCACTTTTGAGAACAATCCACGTCATTTCAAAGTAGCTGAGAAGAACTTGGAGATGAGTCCATGGAAAGATTTGGTTGAAATCCGTAGCAGTGAGCTGGGAGACAAGACCAAGGAAATAGAGGCCGATGCAATCGTATTGGATCTTCCTAATCCTAATGAGATTGTTGAATTCTCAAAGAGATCCTTGAGGATTGGTGGCTTTATGTTGAGTTATGTTCCCACCGTGAACCAGGTGGAGAACCTTTTAGTTTCTTTAAAAGGATGGAAGGAAATTGAAATTGTCGAGGTCATTCAACGAGACTGGCAATCCAAATCAAATGCTCTCCGGCCAAAGACTAACATGCTGGGTCATACCGGTTTCATCATTTCTGCCAGATGGAACGGTTGATTCCGGCGTAATGATTTTAGCAACCTTGTAAATGGGCCTTGGTGTCCAATATTAATGATGTGATAATAATCGGTTCAGGTCCAGCAGGATACACTGCCGGACTGTACGCAGGCCGTGCAATGCTAAATCCACTGTTGTTTGCAGGATATGCAAGCGGTGGGCAGTTGATGTTGACCAGCGATGTTGAGAATTATCCTGGCTATCCTGAGGGAATTACTGGACCAGAGATGATGATGGAACTTAGGTCCCAAGCGTCTCGATTCGGTTGCCAAATAGTAGATAAGAATGTGGACTCTGTTGATTTGTCTAAAACACCTTTCAAAGTTATTGTAGGTACAGAAGAGCATTTAGCCAAATCTTTGATAATTACCACAGGCGCAGAAGCAGTCTGGCTCGATGCCCAAAATGAGTCCGTTCATAAGGGCCGAGGAATTTCAACCTGTGCAACTTGTGATGGCGCTTTTTTCAAGGATAAAGAAGTAATAGTTGTCGGTGGTGGCGATTCAGCTATGGAAGAAGCTACATTCCTGACCCGTTTCTGTAGCAAAGTTACTATCGTACATCGTAGAGAAGGTTTGCGTTCATCCAAGATAATGGCAGATCGAGCACAGGGCAATCCCAAGGTTGAATGGAAACTGAATCGTGTCGTTAAGGGTTGGCTTGGAGATACTGGAAACTTTGAAGGTGCCGTTTTGGTCGACACTCAGAATAATGCCGAGGAAACCTTTTCCTGTGATGGGGCATTCATTGCCATCGGCCACAAGCCAATGACTAGTTTCCTTAATGGGCAGGTCGAAACAGATGAACAAGGATATATAATTTGGAAGGAAAATTCGATGACGAGTGTTCCAGGTGTTTTTGCGGCTGGTGATGTAGTCGACACACGTTATCGTCAGGCTGTCACGGCAGCAGGAATGGGTTGTATGGCTGCCATAGATGCTGAAAGATGGTTAGAGGATAATGAACATTAATTAGAACCTAACACTTTTTAGAACCCCTATTAGTGCCCTCATGTGCAGCGTGAGCTTTCTATCCGTAAGTCAGAAGATGGCGTGAGTCCTATAATAGGTACAATTCTCATCTTGGGGATTATGGTCACAATTACGGGGACTATGTTGGTCTGGGGTATTCCACAGATACAGCAGAGCGAGGCTTATGCGATCTATACTTCTGCACAAAACAATCTTCTGAACTTTGATGCCGATATGGATCAGGTCTTATTGCAAGGTACAGGATCATCTCGAACTTCAACGGTTTCCTTCAGTACAGGTACGTTCACGCTCCGTGAGAATCTGGATGAGATTAGATATTATTACACAACAGTTCCTTGGTCAGACCCCAAAATAATAGGTGTTAAGACTGGTTCAACAACTTTTGCGATGACTGATTCCAAAGAAGTTGTCAGCGATTACAGCATCACTTTGACCTATCCCAATGGAACAAGTTGGACAGGCACAACCTCCTCGCGTCTCGTGACTGGTTTTCCAGAGATTGTCTATGGTGTCAAAGCAACGTATACGAGTACAGAAAACACGACTCAAATTGGTGGTTTCTTCGTTTATGGGGTTGATTCTTTGTCTTACAAATATTCATCGGTTTCAGGTGTTTACAAAATGCGACTGTTCAATGGTGGCCTAGTTGCTAAGGAACCTGGAGGCAATTTCTTTGTGACTTCCCAGCCTTTGATTAGGTCCATAGAGAATGCGGATTCTTATGATTCATTCTCACTTTACCAGACTGATTATTACATGCCCAAATCAGCTACTAAATCTGTTATGGCAGGTAACTACAATTTTGAAGCTCGTAATCAGGGCGGAACTGATAATTCAGTCACTATCTATTCCTTACGAATGGGTTTTACAGGCGATAGTTCAACGGCCCTCAGGAGTTACTACCTTTCCAACTGGGGATTTGACAGTAATACGTATTACTTTACTAGTTCAGAATCTACCGCGGCAGCTAATATGGGTTTTGAGGAGGACATAGTTTATTCTCAAGACACAGCTTTCGATTTCAGGGTACTAGAGAGGACCATCCATGTCACCTTTAACACACGATGACACAGCCGCCTCGCAGTTAATTGGCTACGTCTATACGGCGCTAATCTCCGTTCTGGTCTTATCCTCAATGATGCTTACTTCCAGCACAATACTCAATGGCAATGTATCCAACACTGCGCAGGAGGAAGCTGAACAGCTGGCTCTTTATTTTCAGTTAGCGATAGAGGATTTGTTGAACACCGTGCGTGAACATCCCACTGCTTCCCCAGTCATTAGATTAGAGACAGGTATCGAAGCCATAAATCATGGTGTCCAGTACAAGGTAAGTGGAATTGAAGGAGGCTTGAAAGTTACGACCCTGCAACCGAGAGGCGGTTCATTCGAGGTTACTTTTCCGCTTTATCCTGCGACTGCAATAGAGACTCCAAGTGGTCTCTCTTTGAAGTCGACGACTTCTTATATAGTCGCACATTATGATAACGACCTAAAGGTCGTCAAGTTGACACCAGGAAATTGAGATGAGCGCAGCAGAAGGAACTTTAGACGCCGGTTCTGGCTTACTCGGTCAAGAAGAAGAACAGATTGATGAATCAAAACTGTCTTGGCTAGAGCGCCGTAAACTCAAGAAGCAGAGAAAAGCCTTAGATCGGAAGCGTCGTTCTGCTGAGAAAGAGGGCGTGATTCATGACTTGGTTATGGATGACATCGAGATTGGAGAGGACTTTGAGGAACTTGATACTTATCCAGTTAGACCTCCCTTTTCATACGTCCGTGTCCTATTCGATAAAAGGGATTATTCCAGATTTTATTACGTGGTCGAACCCAAAGCCTCCAAACAGGAACTCGATGACTTGAACACGATAAAAGAGGTTCTTCAGCGTGCTCTTAACATCAATCGTGAAACGATGGATGAATCACAAGACGATTTCCTGAAGCAGGCTGTAGACGATAT
>ENA-UPTF01001847-UPTF01001847.1-marine-metagenome-genome-assembly--contig:-NODE-1847-length-12875-cov-6.228786_pt1 | contig 12875 bp, 13 predicted proteins | sample MGYA00238166_ERZ767019 | MGnify/ENA primary metagenome ERZ767019 (study PRJEB28930, sample SAMN06266391) | marine metagenome | isolation source: Sea water from 250 m depth | place: Atlantic Ocean...
TGTGGATAGCAAGCTGGATAGATATTCTAACTCAAAAGCGAAAATATGTTTGGCTAGCAGACACAGCAGGAATTAAACAAGAAAGAGATCAGGCCAAATATGATAAAGCAAAAAAACTAGCCAAAGAGATTGAAAATGTAAAGGCGCAGATCAGCAAGGATATGCAGCATAAGGATCCAAAAACTAGAAAGATATCTACTGCCTGCTATTTGATTTATCGCACTGCTATGAGGGTTGGAGACGAGAAAGATCCAGATGAGGCTGACACTGTTGGTGCTACAACTTTACGAAAAGAACATGTGAAACTTTCTGGAAATGCGATTGAATTTGACTTTCTTGGAAAGGATAGTGTGAGATGGAAAGAAACTATCCCGGCAGAGGGTCAGGATAGGCAGTTTCACGATAATCTTAAGGAACTCATTTCAAACAAAAAAGATAGCCAAGAAATTTTTGACGATATAACATCAAGGCATGTGAATGCATATTACTCAACTATAGTCAAGGGTCTTACTGCAAAAGTCTTTAGAACATATCTAGCTTCAAATGTGGTTTCAAAGTATCTTCGCGAATATGATAATATCAAGTCAGAATCTAATATGAAAAAAATATTTCATGCAAAACTAGCAAATCTGGACGCAGCTAAAATGTGCAATCATAAACGAACAATTCCAAAGAATTTTGAACAAGCACTACAAAAGAAAAAGGATACTCTTCATAATGTAAAAAAGGCAAAACCATGGCAAAAATCTGAGGAATCACTCAAAAAAGCGGAGTCGAAAATTACAAAGACGGAAAAACAGAAAGAATTGCAGAAGGAGCGAATCAAAAAAATGAAAACTATGATAAAAAAGAGTAAGGCAAAGCATACTGAACGAATAGAAAAACTACAACTTCAGATAGATCTTACGCAGAAAACAAGAGATTATAATTTAGGGACATCACTTCGAAATTATATTGATCCAAGAATTTTTAAAACTTGGACCGATGAGGTTGATGCTGAATGGGAAAAACTCTACACTTCTGCATTACAGAAAAAATTTCTTTGGGTGAAGACAATTGATTCAAACTGGAATGAGATTTCAAAACAATACTAGATTCAGAATCATTTAATTGCACTAAAAATTCATGCGTACTTATGCCGGGGTAGCTCAGCCTGGCCTAGAGTGCCAGCCTCTCCAAAGAAGGGCAATACTCATAATCTGGAGGTCGTGGGTTCGAAACCCACCCCCGGCACTTTTACCGTAGTTTGAATATGAAAGACTAAATTTTTTCTGGCTAGTATCACCTTTTATTGTGCCATAATTGATGAAAATATGATTACCAATGTCAGAGTTAGATGAATTTGCTGAGGCATTGATGGGACAACTTTCTGTGGAGATTGATGAGGAAAAAGTAATAGCAGAACTTGCAAAAAAGATCAAGGAGGATAGAGGCTTTACGGTAGAATTTGATGGTATTGAAAGTGTTTCACAGGATGTGTTTCCAGATTTAGTTCAAAAGGTAAATGAATACATGGGATTAGAGGTTTCCGAGAAACTATCTATCGAATTCCTGAAACTAGATGAATTTAAGCGGCTAAAAGGAAAAAAAGTATTCACAGAGAATGGACGAGTGTATGTGGATAAATTATTTGATGCTGTTGCAAAAAATGATCTGAAAACAATTTCTGAATTAATTGAAGAGGATATTGCAAAATTCTTGGTTTATTCTACTTATGTAAAATCATACATCTCAAAGATATCAACAACGTACGGTGACTACCTTGACTCAAAGATCTATCTTAACAGGTTTATCCTGGATGATTACCCAAGAATAATTCTATACAAGCAGGGCCAACCATACGAATCTAATGCAGAATCGGTAAAATCTGGTTATTTTGGAGCAATGAAGATGACAATTTTGGAGGAGATTGTTCATTCACTACAAGACAATCTTCACAGATTAAACATCCAGGCTGTCATGCGGGTTAATACAATAAACGAGGAATTGGCAAAAACTATCTTAGCATTGGATGACAAAACTGTCACTCAACTAACCGAATACCTGCAATTGATGACTGTGCCAGATGAATTCCAAATTGCCAAGAAGGCAAACTTATTTTTCATGTTGAATCCTGACAATTTTATCACTAATGTGATGGGACCTGATGTTATGACATACACTCATGTTGAAATTGATCCCAAAATTTCAGAGCTTGTCCCATCGTTAGAGGAAATCTACAAAAAATGGCTAAAACCTATTCAGACACAACATGCAGTATTTACTACCATGGAGGGAATGGCGGAATTTGTGGTGCAGCAAATATTGAAAGATGACACTGATTTTCAAAATTACCTTAGTACATTTGCCGGTACTAGTTATTCTGACTATAGTGTAAAAAAGAGCACAGGTAAAGAATTTACCCAACATGTGTTTGATGTGCATGGTAAGGATACATTTTTGAAGCTAATCTCAGATCCCCCCAACACAAAAGAGCTAAAAGAACCACAACTATATCTAAATAGAATCAATTAATACACAATTCATTGTCTACGAAAAAATTTGATCCGTTTGTTTCTGAATGGGTTTCTTTTGTAGAAAATCCAAATCATAATTTAATTGAAAAATGCTTGAAACTTGCACAAATTTTGGAATATCCTGAACTAGATATATCAAAATATATTCAAAAGATTCATGAATTAGGCAACTCGCTGAAATTAAAAATAGGTACTGGTAAAAACCCAACATACCTAATTTCCATGCTTAACGAGTATTTTTTTGAAGAACGTGGTTTTCTTGGAAACAAAGAAGATTATTATGATCCAGGAAATAGTTTTCTTAATGTAGTTCTTGATAAAAAGACTGGTATACCAATTACCATTTCTATCATATACTCTGAAATTGCAAAGTATGTCGGACTGGATCTTCGAATTGTTGGATTTCCGGGACATGTAATTGTGAAATATAAAGATGAAATAATTTTAGACCCGTTTTATCATGGAATATTACTTACAATTGAAGATTTAGAAGAAAATTTGAATAGAAATTTTGGAGAGGATGTAGAATTTATCCCTGAATATCTAAACGAAGCAACAACGGAACAACTTTTGACAAGGCTATTAAGAAATCTGAAAAATGCGTATACACAATCGTATGCATATGATAAAGCTATTAGGTGTGCTGATATGATTTTAGAAATCCAGCCAGAATCTACTGAAGAAATACGAGATAAGGGTATTTTAGAAGAACGGCTTTTACATTATGATAAATCTTTACCTTTGCTCAATAAATATTTGGAATTAGAACCAGAGGCAGAGGACGTTGATTTTATTCTAGAACTTATAAAAAGTGTAAGAGAAAAATCTAATCAATAACAGTATGCTCTAGGAACTTTTCTTTAACATCTTAATCTCTTGTCGTGCTAATTTATTACGCAATGCATGTTTTAGAAAATCCATTTCTGTTCTTAGATCAGCTACCTCATCTTCTAATCTAGCCACTCGTTCATAGATAGTTTCACTTTCATTTGAACTCATGATCTTCTAAAAAAAGAAAATAACCTTAAAAAGTTATGGGTTTTATTCAGGCATAAAAAGACTATAAATCAAATTCCTGGTTACATGAAGGACATTTTGCTCTCTCATTACCCACTTGACCAATAACAAAAATCCTGCCTATAGTTTTACATTCTGGACACATACCAGTGGTCACATTTTTTGGACCAGTCTTGATTATTTTTTGTGTTTTTCGTCTGCCCATCTAAAAAAAAAGTATAACCCATACTTTTAAGTTTACTTGAAAAAAGCGCGGGGAGAGGGATTTGAACCCACGAGTTCTTGCGAACATAGGATTAGCAATCCTACGCCCTACCAAGCTAGGCGATCCCCGCCTATGAATGATAATTTAATTCAGTTAATTAGTATAACGTGATTAATGAAATAACACATTAGAAAATCTACAATTTTTAATTTACAGTTGTGGAAAAAAAGTGAGAAGTGAATTCAGTTTTCTATAGACTGAGTGTAGTTTTTTACAATATCTCTCAATTGCGTCCTTTTACCCCCAACAATTTTTAAATCAACACGAAAAGTTCCATTTTCAATCTTTACTATATTGTACGAGTTTTCAAAGAAACCACGAACTCTTTCTGAAGAAGTAGTACCTGCATTTGCAATTGATAGTGTATTAAAATCCCAAATCCATGGTCTATGTTTATGACCACATAAAACTAGGCTCACATTAGAATCTAGAACAGTGCGTAATACATCACCTGCATCAATAGCAGTTAGCCTATCAGAACCGGTATCTGGAATTCCTATCAAGTGGTGATGCATTGCTACTATCTTTAGTTTACCTTCATATTTTTTCAATGTGCGTTCAAGCCACAAATTTTGATGATGACCAATTTCGCCTTCATCGCGATCTGGTCTAGCTGAACCAAGTGTTACAAGTACAACATCATCACCCAACTCATTTTCTGTTTTAAAAGGAAAATATTTCTTGAATAGTAAATACCCAGTGTTTCTATAATCATGATTACCACTAATTGCAATTATTTTTTCAACATTGATTTGTGAAACCATTTTTTTGCATTTCTCATATTGTTCAATTAATCCCTCATTAGTAAGATCTCCAGTGATTACAACAGCTTCCGGCTTTAATGAATTAATTTCATCAATAGTTTTTTGAAAAACATCTTCCCGAAATTGTGCTCCAACATGAATGTCTGATAATTGGACAATCTCCATATTCTAAAAAATTAATCTCATATGTTTAAACAGTTAGTGTAATACAATTTCGACAAATTAAGAAATTTCAAGGTACGATTAAATAATTAAAAATTAGAACTATTACATTGACGAAAAAAGCAGCAGTAATCAAGGGTGATGGAACAGGACCTGAGCTTGTTAATGCAATGCTTCATGTCTTAAAGGAATGCAATACTCAAATTGAACTAGTTTTATGTGAAGCAGGTTCTGAACAGTGGGAAAAACATGGTGGTCAGACATACATTCCTGAGGAAACTCAAAAAATTATGGATGAAAGCGATGCCTGTTATAAAGGACCGACAACTACTATCCCTTCTCCAGATGCACCAAGAAGTGTTGCAGTTTCGACCAGACAAAAATTTGAGCTGTATGCAAATGTAAGACCAATTAAGACATACGACAGATTATCACCAGATAAAAAATTAGACTTTATATGCTTTAGAGAAGCAACTGAGGGACTCTATGCAGGAATTGAATTTAATCTATCTGATGACTCTGCAATTGCAATTAGAAAAACTACAAGAAAAGGTTGCAAAAGAATTGTTGATGCTGCTTTTGATTGGGCTAAAAAGAACAATTTATCCAAAGTTACAGCAATTACAAAAAGAAATATCCTAAAGAGAACTGATGGAATTTTCTGGGGAGAAGTAGAACGCGCTGCAAGAGAGAATCCTGAAATCGAGATCGAAGAGTATTACATTGATAATATGACACAGCAACTGGTTAAAAATCCAGAGAGATTCAACAATTCTGTTTTAATTAGCACAAACTTGTTTATGGATATTATTTCGGAGTGTGCATCAGGCAGTATTGGTTCCATTGGAAATGTGTACTCTGCAAACATGGGAGACAATTATGCAATGTTTGAGCCAGCACATGGTAGTGCTCCAAAATACAAAGGAATGGACAAGGTAAACCCAACTGCAACTATACTTGCTGGTGGCTGGATGGCTGAATATTTAGGCGAGCCTGAGATAAGGGATGCAGTGTTTGCAGCAACAGATGATGTAATCAATGAGGGAAAATATGTCACATATGATATTGGTGGTAATGCTACTACAACTCAGATGGCTGATGCAATATCTGCCATTGCAAAAGAAAAACTACGGAAGTAACTTAACAGCCTTAACAAGTATTAATTCTTCAAAGAATAGTTTCTTTTTTGCAAGAATGCTTACATCAAATCCTTCTAGTTTTGTATAGGAAATCAATTTTTTAAAATCAGAAAGTGATGAGGTAACATAGATGAATTTACCGCCAAGTTTAATCCGTGATTTAGCTGAATCAATGATTTTAATTGGGATTTCCAATCCATCTTTGCCACCATCTGTTCTGACATCTGACACATCATCTGTATTTAGGTATGGCATATTACAAATAACAAGATCAAACTGTTGGTTTATGGCATCTGCACCATTACAACAAACATTATTGGTCGTAAAATATTCATGTTTTTTTAAAACATTGAAAACCAGATCTGTGGCTACAACTAAGGAAAATGATTTCTCTAAAAGAGCCGCCAGATAACCAGACCCTGTACCAATATCTAATGCGCATTCACCTTTTTCATTTTTAATATAATCAGCTAAAAAGAATGTATCCTCAGAGGGAGGATAAGGCTCAGATTCTGACAATTTTTTGTGCAATTTTTATAATTTCATCTCCTGACAATTCATCAAGACGCTTTTTAGATGTTGAATTTAGACCGAATTGTTTTAAAATATTTTGCAAAGTTTTACGTCTATATGAAAAAACCCTGTTAACGGTAGAAATCAACACCTTCGATATTAGCTTCTTTTGCTCCAAAAGAATTACAACAGAATCTACTTTTGGGGCTGGAGAAAAATTTGATTTTTTAACATTCATCAAAAACTTTATCCTAAAACCATAATTTGCTAAGACTGATACTGCCTTATGTTTTTCGTCTGAGCTCAATTTCTCAGCAAACTCCTTTTGTACCATTATAACTGCTCGTGAAAATTTTTTTTGCAATAACCATTCTAGAGCAAGTCTACTTTTTGAATAAGGAAGATTTGAAACAAAAATAGAAAAACTATGGTCAGAATCAAAGCCATCTCCATATTCTAAAACTAGGTTTGGATAATCATGAAAATTAGATTTCGTTGAAAGATACAAATCTTGATCATTTTCTATTGAAAAAACTTGTTTTGCATTTTTGCATAGATATGGAATTAAAATTCCATGGCCAGTTCCTATCTCAAGGACTACATCATTTCTTGTAATCTTAGCACTGGAAACAATAGCTTTTGCAATTGTTTTTGATTTCAGAAAATGCTGCCCCAGATTTTTACGTTTATTCATCGTTTAACAAAGAGATTCATTCTTGTTTCCCCTGAAATCTCTTCAATTATTCTTTGTGATATGTGTTTTATTGGTTCTTTCAAGCCTGCACGTTTTTCTATATCAACAAAACTTTCAAATGCTCCTTTTTCTCTTTCTTTTATTATAACATTAAGGTATGTTTTGCCAATACCTGGGATCAACTCAAGCGCGTGAATTCTTGGCGTGAGAGGTTGTGCGTTGTTTATGTAATCTACAAATTTTGCTTCATTTTTTGTTACAATTGATTCAACTACTGTAGGAATTTCGTCTTTTGCAGAATCGGAAATTTTTGCATAATCCATTTTGCCTAACACTGACTGAACTTTAGTTCTTCCTTCTTTTCCAATGTATATCCTCTCACCAACATCAAATGTTGAATTTTCTATTCCCAATATTTCTAGTAGTGTAAGTCTTTCTTCTCCTAATGCAACCACAATTATTCCTGTCCTTCCACGAACTGTAGTTGATTTAGCACGTGATTTATAATCCAAAACGTATGCGTATTCCTCATACTTTCTTAACTGGGTATTCCCCATCTCCAAAATTAATCACCTAAAATTTATGAATTCTCGTCAATTATTTTGAGGATCTTTTCCAGTGTTTCTGAGAGAATTAGTTTTTTCCATCCAAAAGTGAATGAACGTAATTCTGGTAATGACTTGGGCAGAATATTTATAATTTCAACCGCTTCCTCTTCAGTTAAACCACATTGACTAGTTAGATCCTGTTTCATTTTCTTTGCAGCTTTGGGTTCAATCTTGGCAAATTTTGATACGTAATCAAATGTCCAACGCTGAATCTGATCCAGTGATTCAGGATTACCTTCTGATAATATCTCCTTAACTTCTGGTAATGAGATCATTCGTTTCTTTACAACTTCTTCCATAAATTAAACACCAAACGGTTTGATATGATCAAATCTTGTGATTAAGGTTTTCGATTTATTACCAAGTTTAATATCAAGAGTAACACTGCGTCTACCAACCTGATTTATTGTACCAACTTTGCCATGATATCGCCTATGTGGTAATCCCTTATGTTGCCTAGGATCAATAATCACTAGTGCTCTATCACCCTCATGATATTCACGGAGTAAAAATGAAACACCTCTGGGAGCATTCTTTGTCATGATAGATCTGGACTTGTGCTTAAATCCATGAGAACGGCCAGATGGTTTCTTAGTAGTCATATCAGAATATGACTTGTAAACCCTATTTTAATACTTATTCAGAATCTTCAGGTATATCTTCAGTTTTACCATCTATATCAACGCTAGAATCACTTTCTGGTGTATCTTTTACATCAGATTTTGTCTCTGCTTCTAATTTTGATGGCTTTGCTGATTTGGCAGATTTTTTCTTTGTGTCTGAATCAGGGTCTAGTACACCAGCTTCTCCCAGAGTAAAGATAACTTCCTGTTCTGGATGATGTGGACTGTCTACCATTCGTGCTATTCTTTTTTTGCCAGATTTTTTAAAGTATATTCTGTATGTGCTTGTATGAGCCACCACATTACCGCCTATTGGACGTGTAGGGTCACCAAAGAATACATCTGGTGATGCCATCACCTGGTTCGTAGCCAATGCAGCACAATTGTATGTCTCTGCAATTCTAACTAGTAAATGAACAAATTTGTTTAATCTTTGTTGGCGTACTGAAAGTGTTCCCCTACCTAGATATTCCGCTCTAAACAGACCTACAGCTGAATCAACAATAAGCAATTTTATGTTATTTTCTTGAATCATCTGACTTGCTTCTTCTAAAATTAATGTCTGATGTGCACTATTGTATGCTCTTGCTACAATAATTTTATCAAGGGCTTTTTCTGGATCCATTCCATGTGCTTTTGCTATAGACACAATTCTTTCTGGCCGGAATGTATTTTCAGTGTCAATATACAGTACTGTTCCATCTAATCCGCCTTCCTCTTTTGGTTTTTGAACAGTTACACACATTGTATGGCAAAATTGTGTTTTGCCAGATCCAAATTCACCATAAACTTCAGTTAATCCCTGTGTTTCAAGTCCACCATCAAGCAGCAAATCAAGACATTCTGTACCTGTGGTTATTTTGCCAATTTCCTGTCGTCTTTTGTAAATTTCTGTTGCGCTAACAAAGTCCTTAGATATCATTCCTCCTTCAACCAGACACTGTCTTGCCTTTTCAACAATGTTTGCTGCTGTGTCCTTATCCATACCAGTAATTTCTGCCAGTTCTACTGGTCCACGTACTATTAGATCCATTATGTTGTGTATCCCAGCATCACTGAGTTTTTTTGTGGTTACTGGACCTACTCCAGGTAAACTATCTAATCTTAAATCTTCCATATACCGTATAGTACGGTACCCATACTTAAGTTTGTTCTTTTATTACTTTTATCTAAAAGTCAAAAATAGATGTAAAATCAACGATTAGTTTCTACGTCTTCGTCTTCGTCCAGGTTTGTTTTGACCAGGAACTCGAGACAGGATAAATCGTTTCTTAAAGTTACTTTTGTTTCGAAGGCTTGATGAAGTACCAACACGTTTACGACCTTCCACTTTTGGTGTCTGGCCTCTAACTTTTCCTGCTTTAGTAAGTGAACCGTGTGTTGGCATAGTAAATCGACTAATTGTTCGAATTTATGTATTTGGTATTGACTTACCAATACTGTGCTTTGACCTTTTCAAGCACTCTTTCATGCTCTCCACCCTTCCGCCTTGCATATTTTTCCATGGCGCCAAGTGGTACACCACCCAGAGCTCTGGCTAATCCGTTAAATGCTGTTCGTCTCAAAGAACCCCGCTGACCTGTTTTTGTCATAAATTTCTTTATTCCATATTTGAAATTATGCTGCCAAGTCTTGTACATTACAGCAAGTTGTGTTGGATCTGAATCTGTGCCCATATCATAAAACTCTGATTTTTCAAGCAAACCTATTGGAATGAATGTTAATGGTGTGGCTGTAAACATAGAATCAGGTTGCTCTTGTTCAAGCTCGCTAAGTAGCCTGATTGTTTCCCAGCCATCTTCTGGTGTTTCATCGTTATCAAGACCCATGATTAATGTAAATGCTGGGACCCAATAATTCTCGTTTAAGGTTTTAACAGCCTCTTTGACAACCCAATGCCATTCTTCTGGCTGATATGGAGCAAGTTTCCTATCAGCATATTTTTCAATTAATCTTATGCTTCCAGTTTCCAAACCACATTGAATACCAGTGAGATTGGTAGGACCAGCGTTAATTATCTTTGATAGGTTCGGAATTAGTTTTTCATCTGCAATCGCACCTGCAAGTGTTCCATGAGTTGGATTAGTGTGTTTAACTCCAGTAGACATGATTGCTGTGAATAGTTCCTCAAGGGCATCACGGTTGGGTTCCATATTTTTTGTGGTAGTTGGATCCATGCCATAAACAAAAATGTCATCGCTGTGAACCCAAGCTCTATCAAGTCCACCTTTCTTTATGTTCACTTCAATTTCCTTTTTCACTTTTTCTGGAGAATAATATCTTAATGATCTTAACGTAACGTCACAAAACTTACAGCCCCTTCCACATCCACGCATTACCTCTATCATGCCGTGCATGGTTGGTTCAACAATTTCCGGAATCTGATCTAGGTCAGGTCTGTCCCAAAAGTTGACAAACCTTCCATGAATTGTTTTTTCATTGCGTTTAAACTCTTTAATGTCAACTTTGAAATCCTTTCTTTTTCTGAAAGGATCCATATTTTCAAATTGACCATCAATTAGATATCTAAAGAAGTCACCCGCATGTCCGTCTATTTCAGGAGCAATTCCACCAAGTTCCCCTTCTAAAATTGCATACAAACCATATTCTTCAATCTTTTCAGGCGCATAGTTATACTGCCAAGTACCGGAAGCGCCAGCAATTACCTTTGCATGACTGCCAGTTTTTTTCTTTGCCGCATTGATTCGTCTGTGAAGTTCAGCACAGTAAAACTCATCATAAGACGTCTGCCTTCTCCCATATGTGAACGTCATGGTTACAGGTCCCATTCCAAGTGGATCCATTTCATGAGTTCCGACTACTTCGGTTTCAGGTCCGATGAATTTTTCAATATGGTCAGGGTGAGCAACTACTACGTCCTCACGTTTGAAACCGTCACGAAGTAATCCAGCTTCAACTTTGCGTAAACCATATGGAGCATATTTTGCCACGCCGTTGGTATGAGGCGATTGATTACAGATAAAATCAAACAAAATTTTTGGTGTTACCTGATTTCCTAAAATCTTGTACCAAATACTGCTTTTATCACGATTTGGATCAAGTGCCGGCGCACATCCAAAAAATGTAGCCAACGAAAGTCCACGATATAAAGACATTAACGTTCTATCTGCAGTTAAAACAATCTTTGGACTTGGCATACGCTAACGTCCGAATTAACTTATTTATTTTAAACCTTTTGTGTGTGAATCTATATCTGCTCCAATATTCCAGACTTTGCCCTATACTGGTGACCAAATTCGTCATTTTGCATTAAATGATCCCCATCAAAAACAGTACCATCTCTACATACTAGATCTTTACTAGTGCAACAGCTTCCACATATGCCTATACCGCATTTCATCATGCGTTCAAGGCTTGCTTGAACAAAAATCTGATTTGATCTTGCCAAATTCACTGTCTTGTACATCATAAGTTCCGGTCCGCAAGTATAAACTGCATCAAAGCTATTCTGGCCAAGTAATTCCTCTAATACATCAGTAACAAATCCTTTTTTTCCATATGTTCCATCTTCTGTTACCACAATCACTTGGTGTTTATTGTTTTCAAGTAGTTTGTTGGCCATGTCCTCAAAAAAAACTTCTTCCTTTGTCTGGGAACCCATTAAAAGTGTGATATCATGTGAAGGCTTACAGAAAGTTATCAATCGCAATAAAGGAACCAAGCCAGTTCCTCCTCCAACTAACAATATCTTTCCATCTTTAACATCAAAACAATTTCCATACGGACCACGAACTCCAATGTAATCACCCACAGAAAGATTATACATTCCAGTTGACGATTCACCTCTCTTTCTAACTGTAAATGCAGCTTTACCATTTTCTTGTGTGACCATTACACTCATTGGTAATTCATTAACTCCTGGAATCCAGACCATTGCAAACTGACCCGGTAAAACTTTGGATAACACTTGATCAGAGAAGATCAAAGTGCGTACAGTTGGTGTTTCATCAATAATTTTTTCAACAGTACACATGTGATGGCTGTTAGGATCCCTTTGCTTGTCCAACCATCTCACCTATACTAGAATATCCTTTTTGTTCCATATAATTTTGAATTCCACTATTTATTTCATCAAAAACTTCTATCCAATGTTCACCCAATACACTACCAAATTGCACAGCACATGCACCTGCAAGAATAAATTCTACAGCGTCTTGCCATGTAGAAATACCACCACAGCCAATAATTGGTACATCAAACTTGGATGAAATTTCATAAACACATCTCACAGCAATTGGTTTGATAGGAGTTCCAGACAGACCACCAATTTTGTTACTTAGTATTGGTTTTCTAGTTTCAACATCTATTGCCATTGCACGAATAGTGTTAATCGCTGTAATGCCATCTGCACCTGCCTCGCATGCTGCACTAACTGTATCTAGATAGTTTGTAGTTCCCAAGCCTACTTTTGCTATAACTGGTACATCAGTAAGTGATTTTACTTTTTTTACAATTTTTTTCACTAGCTCAACATCATCACCAACCTCTAGACCAACTTTGGCTACATGTGGACAAGACAAGTTCAACTCATAGGCTGAAACCTTGCAACTTTC
>ENA-UPTF01001848-UPTF01001848.1-marine-metagenome-genome-assembly--contig:-NODE-1848-length-12873-cov-5.161066_pt1 | contig 12873 bp, 11 predicted proteins | sample MGYA00238166_ERZ767019 | MGnify/ENA primary metagenome ERZ767019 (study PRJEB28930, sample SAMN06266391) | marine metagenome | isolation source: Sea water from 250 m depth | place: Atlantic Ocean...
CTATCCCTGGGGTCACCCCCGCCAGGCATTACCTGGCACTGTGTCTTTGTAGAGCCCGGACTTTCCTCTTTAAAAAAAATTTAAAGCGACAAGTCATTTATCTGGCGATGTGAATATACTAATTAATTTAAATATTTCAAGATAAATTAAGATTTAATCAAACTTTGACTAATTAATAAACATTCTTTATCTATAATTCCATTCACTAGTTCTGGTCTAAATCTTCTTTGAAAAGCATAAATTAGTAATTTTTCAAACTTTTTTTTGTCTTTGATAGTTTTCTTTTTTGATTGATATCCAAATTTTTTTAAATTTTTTAAAAAAATCATATTTTCATTAATATATATTTTTTTTCTTCTAAAATTAGATAGTTTTTTTTTATCTAAGTTATGCCAAATTCCAATCCTTTTCTTGGATAAAAACTTCCATGGAAATTTTTCTCCTGGGTCTTTTTTTCTTTCAGGAGCAATATCAGAATGTCCTAGAATATAATTTTTTTTTATATTAAATTTTTTAATTAATAATAATGATAACTTGATTAAGCTATTAATTTGTTTTTTTGTAAAATTTTTATATCCAAATTTATGTCCTGGATTTGAAATCTCAATTCCAATAGAATTTTTATTTAATAATTTATATTTTTTCCATTGTGAATCTCCAGCATGCCAAGCAACATATAAATCTGGTACCATCAAAATAATTTCGCCATTTTGTTTAATAAAATAGTGAATACTAACTCCAGATTGTATTTCTGTAAGCTTCTTAATTGCTAATTTTTCACTTTTCATGCCTGTATAATGAAAAATTAAGAATTTAATTTCTTTTTTCTTCCTTTTTCTCAAATAAAAATTTGCAGAGTAATTTAATCTTGTCTTTATTGACATATTTTGGTCTCTTTTTGGGCTGTTATAATAAATAAAATTGATATAGTTTTCAAAGTCTTAATAAACGAGTATATACAAAATAAAATGAAAAAAATATTTATAATAATTCTCGTTACTACAACTCTAACTTTTTCTCTAAGTGCTATGGCAGGTAGCGATGGCAACAATGAGCTATCTAAGAATAAATCTAAACCAGTAAAAGATTGTTTTGAAGGATTAAACAGAGGCATTTTTGCACTAAACCAAGGGTTAGATAAAGTAATATTCAAACCAGTTGCAAAAGCTTACAGGGTACTGCCGGCACCAGTTAGAACTGGAACGAGCAATGTGCTAGTTAATCTTTCTTCGCTTATAACCATACCAAACAATGTGCTGCAGGGAGAGTTTAAAACTGCAGGAGTTAACACAGGAAGATTTGTAATAAACACAACCGTAGGAATTCTTGGAATATTTAATGTGGCTAAAAAAATGGGTTTTTCTGAATATGAAAAAGAGGATTATGGTCAAACATTTGGAGTGTGGGGAATGGGTTCGGGTTGCTATTTAGTGTTACCAGTATTAGGACCATCAACTATTAGAGATACAGCCGGTTCATTCATGAATGTATTAGGTGGAGACCCTTACTATAATGTTTCTGCTCATGGCAACAACGAATATTTGGATAAATCTGATTACATGGCAACAAAAGTTTTAACAGGAATAGATTTTAGAGCAAAAAATATGGAGTCATTAGAAAATTTAGAAAAAAATTCTATGGATTTCTACGCCTCGGTAAGAAGTCTATATTTACAAGATAGACAGAGAAAAATTGCGAATACAAAACCAAGTGCAACTATTGAAATTTTGTATGAAGGCGACTGGGAAGAAATTGAAACACAGTAAATAATAAAATCAATGTTGACCAAAAAAATTTGGAAGTTTTTATTATTAGTATCGATAATGTTTCAGTTGTGGTGGCTTTCAATTGTAATTACAGGTTTTGCTTTCGTGGGCCAATGGTTGGTCTTTTTTATTAGTATGCCACAGCACGCAGGTCTTCCGAACAATATCCCAGATTTTAGAATCAATACAAGATCCATACGACTTAATCCTATATTTGAATTCTTAATGTGGCATCAAAACTGGCATCTAGAACACCACATGTACGCAGGTGTACCATGTTATAATTTAAAGAAACTAAGGTTCAAATATGTCAAAACTATCAATCTTTTTTGAATTCTGGGACATGCTCATGACCCGTAAGAAATGGTGGCTTGCACCAATTATCCTTTTGCTCGTATTGTTTGGTGCTCTAATAGTATTAACAGAAGGTTCCGCAGTTGCACCTTTCATATATACTCTGTTTTAATAATAAAACTAGTACTAGGTAAATGTCGTGAATATTTAGAATTCTCCATATGTGCGGGTAAGTTGGGGAGTACATTCTTCTAAAATAATATAATTATCTGAATTCCCCATAAGTGAGCTGGGTGGTTTTGACTGCCCAGTTATCTTTTACTCATCCTGCTTCAAATCATCTCCTGTAAGCAACCCCCACTAATTCTTCACATTCAGACACCCTCCAAGTAAAATCCACACATTCTTGTAAAACAAACAGATTGATGTTATATCTTGGGTTCACCTACCGTTTACAGAACATTGTAAGGACTAAACAAAACTTTTATCAATATAGATTTTTTCTTGTTAAAAAATTTGATTTAAGTTACTAATAGGTCATTCATGACATGATTTTCTATGATCAAGTTGTGATTTTCCCAACAACCCGGCGTCAATAATTACGCAGGAATTTTGAGGATAAATGCTTTGCAAAAAGATTTTCCTCCAACACCTAAGACGGAGAGTGCTATGAGTGAAGAAAATATAGAAGTTCAAAATAATATATCGAATCGGCACGAATTTAACACAACTGCCGCTGTCGCTGGAAGTGGTAAGAAGACACAAATGAAAATTGCAGGTAGTCTGATGAAAACGCTTATAGGAGTTGCCTGCGGACTACTTGTTTGTGTCGGCATTGCTCAAGCCAAAAAAACAGTGACTTGGGGTATGTGGGGCAGCCCTGCAGAAATTAAAACCCATCAAAGGGTGGCGGATGCCTTCATGGTGTCTCATCCCGATATAGAAGTTATCATCTGGGGACAACCATGGGGAGATTATTTTACCAAGCTCAAGACACTCTGGGCGGCAGGTGACAAGGAAGGCATACCAGATGTACTTTTTCTCTCACCAGTTGTGACTTATGCGGGACAGGGTGTGCTTGAGCCATTGGACCCGTTCATTAAAGCTTCTGGTTATGACACGTCGGATTACTGGCCCTCGCTTTTACAATTCGGGATATTAAAGGGAACGATTTATGGTTTACCACGTGACATCGGACTTGAGGTTCTTTATTACAACAAGGACATCTTTGATGAAGCAGGTGTTGCCTACCCAACCAATTTTTGGACATGGGATGACCTGAAAGCTGCTACCAAGAAGCTTTCAAAAATCACAACCAGTGGACGGGTACAGCGCTATGCTCTGGGAGCAGAAGGTGGTAAGTATCAGTTATTTGTCGGACAGAATAGAGGCAGCATCCTCGATGATATGGTTAATCCAACAGCTTGTACTTTGACCAAACCGGCCGCAGTTGAAGCCATTAAGTTCTTTTCGGGGTTGATGGATGCCAAGTTGGCAATTCGACCTTCTGCATTGAGTCAATCTGGCGGTGATGCCGGTGTGTTTCAGAGTGGACAGGCTGCTATGATCATTCAGAATGCCAGTCGAATCTCGACATTCAATGCAGCAAATATGAACTACGATGTAGCCACAGTACCAATCCCTGCAGACGGTCAGCGTGCTGGGGCGGCCGGTGGCGCTGCCTGGACGATGAGCAAGCACAGTGACGATAAAGAGACCGCATGGACATTTCTCTCATGGTTGCAAAGTACTAATGGTGGGCAGGCGATATACACAGCTTCGGGTGAGATTTTACCTGCTCTCCGCTCAACTGCAGTGTCAGACGCTTTCCTTGGAATCAATGCACCTCCGGCAAACCGTGTTGCGTTCATTCTTGAAGGAAATAACACCAAAATAGGACGCACTGGATACTTCCCCAACTGGGGCACTCTTAACGGGAAAATAATTAATCCAAATCTTAGTCGAATCTGGTCTGGAGCAGATCCGGTGGAGCCTGTACTCAAGCAACTCTGTAATGACGTCGATGCTTTTCTTCAGAGCAAGGGGCTGGGCTTCTAGTTGAATCACATTTATGTGGGTTCGTCTTTAACGGGGAACCCACATTAAAGATTGTTTTCTTAAAGAAAAATTTGTGAAACAAAGCAACTTAAATTACTGAATGCTACACTGATTTATGGGATGATTCAACAAAGTTACTGACCAATAAAAAACAACCAACAGGAAGAAACATTCAATTATATTTGATTAGGTCAATCTAAACACTTGGGTTAAATTAACATGATTGATTTTCAGAACTTAAATTGCTGGCAGATTTGCAGATATGACATCTCACTGTTAATTTAATTTTTGTAGTCTATGAAAGTCTTAGTTGTTTTTCAAGCTTGCCGGAGAAGGGTTCTTATCTGTCAATGAATGAACACTATCTTCACTTATTTCCCCGATGGCAAAACCCCAGCGCATTGATTCCCAATGGAAACATTGGAATCCCCAACAGCAGAGCGAGGGATATCTTTTCTTGCTCCCAAGTTTGTTTGGGTTTTCTACCTTCGTAATAATTCCAATACTAATTTCGTTAGCTCTGAGTTTTACTGAATGGGATTTAATCCGACCTGCAAGTTTTGCAGGTTTTGGGAACTATTACGAGTTGCTGACAGCTGATCGTATTTTTTTGAAAGTAGCCGGCAATACGCTAATTTACGTAATCTTAATTGTTCCGGGACAACTTCTGTTAGGGCTGATTCTGGCGGTAGCCTTGAATCAGTCTCTTCGTGGAATTCTTTGCTACCGGCTTGTAATCTTTATGCCGGTTATAACAAATATTGTGGCAGTGGCGATTGTGTTCCAGTTTTTTCTAAACCGAGATTTTGGGATTGCCAGTGGCTGGATCTGGCAGATTGCCGATGCGACTGGCTGGCCAGTTGCACCGCCTGATTGGTTGAACAGTCAAGAGCTTTCAAAAGTAGCGGTTGCCATGCTGACTGTTTGGAAAAACGTTGGTTTTTCGATGATGATTTACTTGGCTGGCCTCCAGTCGGTACCTGACTCATTATACGATGCTGCACGTGTTGATGGTGCTGGGAATTGGCAAAGTTTTTTTCATATCACCCTCCCTATGGTAAGTCCAACCACTTTTTTCCTGCTAATCATACAAATGATTGGTGCGTTTCAATTGTTTGCTGAACCCTATGTTCTTACTAGAGGTGGTCCGGCACAATCTTCTTTATCCATAGTGCAATATATTTATCAGAATGCCTTTGAATATGGCCTGATGGGAAAGGCAGCTGCTATTGCATGGCTGCTTTTTGTGGTAATCCTGTTCATGACACTAGTGCAATTTTGGTTACAGCGACGATGGGTTCACTATGAATCTTAAGACACTTGAAACTCAAAAAAGTCCTAAGGCAGTCAGGATGGACATAAAGCTCCAAAGAGGACTTTTACATCTTTTTCTGATGATTGTTAGCTTCATCATGCTGACGCCTTTTCTTTGGATGTTAAGTACATCCTTAAAATTCCCAAATGAAATTTTTACTTATCCACCTATCTGGATCCCCAGCAAGATCCGTTGGGAGAATTATTTTGATGCATTTAATGCTGTACCATTTGGCCGCTACTATTTCAACAGTATCCTGGTAGCTCTGTCTGTGACATGTATTGTTCTTCTTACATCTTCTTTAGCTGCTTATGCTTTTTCGAGACTTAAGTTTCGCGGGCGAGAGATTTTATTTATCACTTATCTTGCAACCTTGATGATACCATTTCCGGTTCTGCTCATTCCCAACTTCCTGATCGTTCGTGAATTTGGCTGGCATGATACCTATGCAGCCCTCATTCTGCCACCTGCTTTTTCGGCAGTCGCTACATTTCTCTACCGACAAGCCTTCAGGGGTATCCCCCCGGAACTCGATGATGCCGCACGAATAGATGGGGCATCTTCATGGCGCATCTGGTGGAATGTGATTATGCCAAATGCAGGTCCCGTGACTGCAGCACTGGGGATTTTCACCTTTTTGGGGAATTGGAATGAGTTTCTGTGGCCGTTGGTGGTGACCAACAGGGCAGAGATGCGTACGATTCCAGTTGGACTGAGTTTTTTTCAGGGTCAGTACAGTGTTCAATGGGAACTTCTTATGTCAGCAGCAGTCATTGCGTTATTACCGATAGTAGTTATCTATCTTTTTGCACAAAAGTGGATTATTCGTGGTGTTACTATTTCTGGAATGGGGGGTCGATAAATTATTTCTGATCCGGTAATATTGTTTAACACTTGAATGAATTCAGATGCTACATTTGAATGGGCAATGGAGCTTTGCGATCAAAGTGTCTCAACCAAATTAAAAATAAACAAAGATTGTCAAAGCAGATTAATGCACAAAAAATATTGATTGAATATGAAATTACTTGCTATTTTTGCACATCCCGATGACGAGGTTTTCTCATGCGGAGGAACTCTTGCCAGATATGCTGATGAAGGCCATCAGGTCAGCCTAATCTGTGCCACACGTGGAGAAGAGGGTGAAATAGTCCACCCAGACATAGATCCCAATAGTTACCCAAAAGGTCCGAAACGGGGTAAATTGCGTGTTGATGAACTTGCGGCTACTTGCAAAGCTCTAGGTATCTCCCCTCCAATTTTCTTGGATTATCAAGATTCAGGCTTCCCAATTGAAGTTGGTTTGAAGAATCCTCAAGCCTTCATGAACGCAGATATTTTTAAAATTGAGGAAAAAATACTGGATCGCATTGGTTCTATTAATCCGGAAATCATCATTACCTTTGATCCTCATGGTATGTATGGCCATATCGATCACATCACAATTCATCGTGCTGCTCTTGCGGCCTTCTGGTCAGCGGGAAGCGTGATGCAGCCAGCACCACAAAGGCTGTATTATCCTGTTAGAACTATCACTCAGGTGGAAGAAATGAAAAGGAGATTTGAAGGTTCTTCAAACTCCGATCTTGACCCTAAAATATTCGGAGTATCTGATGACTCAATCTGTGCCAAAATTGATATTTCTGGTTATGCTGATCACAAACGTTTAGGTGTTTATGCACATCGGTCTCAGTTTGGAACGGAAGAGCACATTAACGAATTGCTCGATGGGCGCCCCAACTTTTTTAAGTTTGAATCCTTTGTGCTTGGGGGTGCTCGTGGAGGATTCCCAGCTAATCGATTGAGTGATCTGTTTGATGGATTAGGCTAACAATATTCAGGAAAAATGGTTAAAGTTTCAAAATTATAGCTGATTACAGTGGATTTTTAGATTTGATAACTTGAAAGACATCTACAACATTTAGATCCAATTGACCACATTAAGCTTCGGTTATCACTTTATGGGTGACTGCAATTAAGTTAAACCGGAAGAATAGGAATAAAATGTTGATCAGAGGAATTAGCATTAGTGGATTAGTTTTGGTAATTTGTTTCTTGTTAGCAAGACCAAACGAATCTGATGGTCGGCTAAATCTGCAATCTACTGACCTTCCCGGAACTGGGAGGATTAGTGTATTGTCGGAAAAACTGTCCAAACCAAAGTTATCCTGTTCTGAGGAATTCATCACACACAACCTGGATCACTACACATCTGTAGAAGGAGACACTGTGGACCAGTTTGAAGCTAATGGTGCAGGTGTTGCCTTGGGGGATCTTGATGGCGACAGCGACCTTGATGTAGTTCTAGGTAATGACTCAGGTACTAACACTATACTTTGGAACCAGGCTGCTCAAAACTTGGATGAAGGTTTATTTCCAAATTTTTTAAGTGAACACATGCCCTTTGGTAATACAAGAGCAGTCAACCTGGTAGATGTGGACGCCGACGGAAGACTTGATATCGTCATGACCCGCCGTAACGGTGCATTTAACTACTTAAGAAACACACCCCAAACTATTTCAGAGCAAAGTCTCAGCGGCATTAAAAGAGTGACTGAAACTGGTTTTGTTCATCAGGTTTTGCCGGGAATTGCCTGGCCAGCCTATGCCATGAACTGGGCGGATCTTGACCTTGACGGAGATCTGGACTTAGTTACCGGATCATACGATGCCAGTCTATTGGAGAATCAGGGCAACGATTTCCTGATTGGTAATGGGGCAGGTGTTTTTATATACACCAACCAGGAAGGTAAGTTTGTCCCCAATCGTCTGGCAGAAAAGGCACAGGCTATGGCTGTCGCTTTTTTTGATATAAATCGGGACAATTTAAAAGATATCGTTGTTGGAAACGATTTTGCTGTACCTGATTACGCTTGGTTGCGTTTGGCATCGAACGCCTCTTCAGTAAATATTAATAATAAAGACAAAATATTAGAGTTCCCATGGAGTCTTCAAGTCAAAGGTTGGATACCAACTTCTTTTGATACCACAAGTTACAGTACAATGAGCCTGGATATTGGTGACGTAGATAATGACCAAATTTCGGAATTATACTCTACTGACATGATGCCCTACGATGAAACGATTAACACTGTGGCAGCCTACGAGCCCTTGATGGCCGACATGGATCATGAGAGAAATTCAGGAGATCCTCAGATAATGGCCAATGTTCTCCTCGTTAATACTGGAGTAGTTGGCTATCAAGATGCTGCTCGGCCCAGAGGACTTGACGCCACAGGCTGGAGCTGGTCAGCCAAGTTCGGTGATTTAGATCAGGACGGTCTTCTAGATTTGTATGTCGTAAATGGAATGGCTGAGTCAACCATATTTGCTCATTTAGACAATCACGAACTGATAGAAGCTAACCAAGTCTTTCGCAACATTGGTAATGGCTATTTCAAGCCGGTGCCTGAATGGAAAGTTGGATCAACTTTCGGAGGACGTGGCATGAGCATGGGTGACATGGACGGTGATGGTGATCTTGACATAGTAATTAACAATTTACGAGGCCCTGCTCAACTCCTAGAGAACCGTCTTTGCGGTGGAGAAAGCTTGCAAGTCGATTTGCAATGGCATAACGACTCGACCTCTTCTTTTCAACCTCATATAGTCAAAACTAGAAACACTCTAGCAATTGGAGCAGTTGTCCATCTAAAAACCAGTTCAGGAAATTTCACTCGTGATGTTCGTGCTGCCAGCGGTTATCTTTCAGGTGATCCACCACGTTTACATTTTGGGTTTCCTGCTGGCACTTCACTTTATTCTCTTGAAATTCACTGGCCTGATAATATCGTTTCAATAGTGAAGGATTTATCTCCAAAGACGTTGGTAAAAATCAGACGTCAATCTGGATTTTTCAGAAATTTAAGGATACCGCAAAAGGACTCGGTTGCTGATCAAAATAAGGAAGAAACAGAAATAAAAACAAATCAGACCTATCAACCAAAAATTAATTGTGATGAACCAAATAGTCAGAGGAAGTGCTGGAAGGTATTAAATATAGTTTACAAAGAAAAGTTTAACCAACAATTACGAAAAATAATCGCCCAACATGGGTTGACTGGTGATCCGGGAAATGTCCATGATCTTCCATCCATTGAAGAGCCATTGGCTCAATTAGGCAAAAAACTGTTTTTCAGTAAAGCCTTGGGTGGTGATATGGATTCAGCCTGTGCGAGTTGTCACCATCCCCTTTTAGGAGGAGGAGATGCTCTTTCGGTCTCAATCGGTGTAGGTGCTCACGATCAGGATCTGCTGGGTTCCGCAAGAACACATCCAGAAGGTCCAACTGTTTCGCGCAATGCTCCAACTACATTTAATGTGGCATTTTTTAAACATGTCCTTACTCACGATGGGCGTTTTGAAAAACTGAGCACGCTGCCTGACCTTTATAATTTTCACGATCAAAGTCAATCTACATTACAGAATAGTATTCGTACTCCAGATTCACTTTTCGGCCAGGCTGATCCAAACGTGGGTGCTGATTTAGTGGGAGCTCAAAGTAGATTCCCACTAACAATGCTTGATGAAATGCGTGGTTTCGAATTCGAGGCACACAGACCCGGCAGATTTGCTCGGCGTCATATCAGTGCCCGGTTAGGAGATTATGGAGAAGGTCGAGGTGAACTGCAACGAAATATGTGGCAGGCAGAGTTTCAAACAGTATTTGGAAAATCCAGTAACCCAAGAAAATTGATTAATGAGACAAATATCGCAAAAGCTCTTAGTGCCTATCAGCGATCACAGGTTTTCTTAAATTCACCCTGGCAAGCCTATGTTCGGGGGAACGAAGATGCAATCAATTCGTCCTCAAAGCGGGGTGCGCTTCTATTCTTCAAGTCGGTCGTTGACGGAGGTGCAGGCTGCGCCGCCTGCCATAGCGGTGATTTCTTCACTGATGAGAAGTTCCATGTATTAGCCCTTCCACAGGTTGGACCTGGCAAAGAAGATGGACGGTTCCACGATGACTTCGGTCGCTTTCGAGAGAGCGGAAACCCTAATGATCTTTATGCGTTCCGCACACCAACCCTTCTCAACGTTGAAGTGACCGGACCTTACGGCCATGATGGGGCATACACCACACTAGAAGGGATCATCAAACATCATCTGAATCCGTCTATGGCGTTGGATGAGTACGATGTCACTCAACTCGACCCAGCAGTCCAGACACAATTTCTCCCCTTTAATACTGAGAGAGCTTTATCCAAACTTGAAGAAAATCGCGAGGCTGGACTGCCCGCCATTCGGAACATAAAACTAACAGACCCGCAGGTTATCGACATCTCGAGCTTCCTCTTAACTCTTACCGACCCGTGTGTAAAGAATTTAGCATGCCTCAACCCGTGGATCCCGGATGACGATGACTCTGATCCAGATGGACTAAGGCTCAAAGCCAGAATTTTAACTTCTGTTGCTCAATAATTCCAAACCATGAAGACGGACGCTAAAAACTCACGCCCCCGATAGCTGCAGTTGTGCTAAAAAGAATGAATCCAAAGATCGAATATCTTCCTGATGACAATGTAACTGACACCTTGGACCATGAACTTCGAGGTTTACTCAAAACTTGTTTCACCAAACCACAAGATGTGGTCTTCAAATATCGACGGTTTTTTCGGGAGCCCTATCCTCATCGGTGGGTTATACGTAACGAGAACAATGCGATTATTGCGCACATTGGTGTACACGAGAAGCAGGTTGAAACCGAGTGCAGTATGTATCATATTGGTGGGATTGCAGAGGTGTGCGTGCATCCAAATTACAGAGGAAAAGGCTATGTGCGAATGATGCTCAATTGCATCCATGCATGGCTATCTGAACATGGCTTTGCTTTCGCCGTCCTGTTTGGGGATACACTAGTTTATCGCTCTAGTGGTTATGTTAAGGTCACCAACCTGTTTCTTGGCGGAGGGCAAGAGGGATGGAAGCAGATCAGCGGAATGATCCGAGATTTGACTGGAACTCCTTGGCCAAGCGTAGATGTATACTTGTCCGGTCCGGGATTCTGACAAACCACATCCAAAAATTGTCCAAACCTAACAGCCGCGTTAGATACTCAACCATAGGACCCCACTAATTCTTCACAGTCAGACACCATCCAAGTAAAATTCCCATATTTTTGTAAAACAAACCAAGTTCTGGTATATATTGGGTTCTCCCAAACCAATAATAGAGAACATTGTGAGACATAACATAAATATTAATCAAAAGGAATAATGGCAATAAATTTTTTAAACACATGTTTAGACATTCAATCCACAAAAATTATTCCCTCACTGACCATTACACTGTTGCCGCCAATATAAGTAGCAGTGACTTCACCACCTTTTTTTTGAGTACGTGCCTTAAGATAACTTGGCCGTCCCATCTCAACACCCTGTGCGATTTTCCATTCAAATTCTCCAGAATCCGAATCGTTGTAATGGGTCAGTAACCCTCCTAATGCACAATTTGCGCTACCAGTAGCAGGGTCTTCCGGCATTCCGTCAAAGGGTGCAAACATACGTGTCCTGACATCAAATTCATCATTGCTGCGGATATAAATATGGGTAAAACGTGTGTTGTATTGCGATGCTAACTTCCTAAATCCTTCGATATTGACACTGGCCTGTTCCAGGGCTTGTCTATCTTTCAATTCTGCAATAACGAATGGTAGGCCCACTGATGCCTGCTGTGGAGAATGGGTATCCTTAATTATATCACCTGATTCCAGTGAAATTGCTGAAGCTAAATCCTCCGCTGAAACTGTTTTTCCAATTGATAATTTCTCAGGAGCTTGAAGCTCACACCAAATCGAACCGTCATCGAGTTTTCTTAAAAATATGGGTACTAATCCTGCTTTTTCTTCAAAAATAATTTCAGTTGACTCATGAAAATCCCCAATCATTCCTGAGGATGCCAAAACAAATGCAGTTCCAATATTTGGATGCCCTGCAAATGGGACCTCTACGGCAGGTGTGAAAATCCGAACTTTTCGTGTATTCCCATTTTCAGGAGGAAAAACAAATGAACTCTCTGAAAAATTAAACTCACGGGCAATTTGCTGCATTTGTTTATCTGTAAGCCCTTCTGCTTCAGTTAATACTGCAAGAGGATTTCCTCCAAATCTTTTTTTCGTGAATACATCACATATGTAATATTTGTACTGCACTGTCATAGAATACAATTGTGTCACATTTTGAAATTAATAAATAAAGGTAATTCTCTGTAATTCTTTGGTATCAATGGAGTACCAGCATGATTCTTAATTATGATTTACTATATATATAATCAAAATATATTATTTAAAATAATTGTCGATTTTACTTGGAGGGTGTCTGACTGTGAAGAATTAGTGGAGGTTACTCACAGGAGATGATGAGGTTGGTCTTGAGATAGCTGATATTTTGGTGGGCCAGGTAGGACTTGAACCTACGACCGGACGATTATGAGTCCTTGCAC
>ENA-UPTF01001849-UPTF01001849.1-marine-metagenome-genome-assembly--contig:-NODE-1849-length-12872-cov-5.414146_pt1 | contig 12872 bp, 11 predicted proteins | sample MGYA00238166_ERZ767019 | MGnify/ENA primary metagenome ERZ767019 (study PRJEB28930, sample SAMN06266391) | marine metagenome | isolation source: Sea water from 250 m depth | place: Atlantic Ocean...
GGATCGTCCCAACGGTCCATGCCTCGCATGTCCTCTATGGTCTCATCGATCCACCGGACAAAGAAGGCTGCGTCAGATCGGGACTGAATCGGCTCTTCATCTGCGATCACGTAGACGGGATTTGTATGTGCGAAGAGGTAACTATCCATAGCACCATGCTGTGTCGGGCCTAGCACACGCGCTGCGATCCAGCCGCTAGACTCAATTGTTATATCTAAATCAACCTCAACAGTCTTCGCTCCACTCGCTTGCACTGTATGCACGATCTCACCGTTTTGGATAATCTCGATTCGATCCATATCAAAGATGGAGCGCGCCGTCGCCGAAACCTCCAAGACGTCGCCTTTCGATACCTCGAGTTCTTCTCCCATCCCTTTACCCGAGATGTCTAGAGAAAGGATAGGCCCACTCGTTACGAACGCTCGACCTGCTGCCATGGCGTCCGCCCATTCGTCATAGTCCAATTCTTTTTCACCGGTATAGACATAGGACCGTGTAGTCCCGACGGCGGGATGTCGCCAGATGTCACTCATAGCGTCTGTTCCAGCCGTAGCTGGAATACGTGACCCCGTATTCATCAGACGATACCAGATCTCTGCGGTCCCGAGTTCGTCACTCCATATGCAGGAGACATCGACGAAATCCGCAACTCCAAGAATGGCGTCGACCGGAAGTTCACGAGCTCCTCCAGGTCCAGCCGCTTCCGGATCACGGTGATTTAGACCGAACGGATGAACGTAGCCCCCGATTCCGCCCTGCTCATGAACCTGCCGGAGCACTGTGGCATTATCCGGATAGAGTGATTGGTGTGCTGTACCAACCGATCCGATATAGAACGGCGTGATAAGCTCGACCAGATTTAGCAGCGAAAGATGGGCAAAGTAACTCGGACGGTACTCTTCATTGTAGTAGACAATGGTCTCTGAATCGTCGTGCGGATGTGGATGTCCGAGGAAATGCTCAAGGTCCTCTACCCTACTGTTCCCCCAATAGTTGGCAATCATTCCGTTAGCCACGTTCAGATCCTCGGCCTGCGCCTTATTTCTCAGATCCATGGGTTGAACGAAATAGTGTCCACCATAGTTCGGATGGATGTGATTGTCCCCGGAATACCAACCCTCGCTCGCCATATCAATCCAGCGGCTCATCTCGACTTCGATCGACGTCCACTCACCAGGCCGTACATCGAACGTTCGTTTTACCGGCTCATACTCAAAGCCACGCCACACCTCAAGCGTGGCCTCACCGACTGGCATATTCACTGAAAAGCTGCCGTCAGTGTGGAAGTAGTAGTCCTCCGTGACACTCACAACACGAGGAAAACTGCTATCAGGGAAATAGCTTCTCCCGTCTGATGCCTGCAGATAGATACGAGACGGAAGGGGTTCGCCATTCGGACTACTGACATGGACTCGTACTGAGCCAGTCGGCTCTGACCAGGCGTAATCCTCAATCCGGACCTGACGCGCTGCGCCGCCACCTCTTGAGACCGTGTACAGTGCGAAACCCATTCCGTGGTCTGCAGTTCTTTCTTGCCCTGGTGTTCCACCGTTGCGCGCAAAGGCTAGTCGCTCACCATCCGGGGACCAGGCAGGGAAATACTCATCCTCTCTTGTGTGAGTCAGGCGCACTGGCTGGATACCACGGGCGGATTTCTGGCTCGGCACCAGGTACAAATCATTGTTCCCAGAAGCGTCGGTGATGTACGCGACGGCTCCACCATGCGGAGCCACCACGGGCGCTGCCTGGTAGTTCGTCTCAATTCGAAGCAACAACTCTGCCCCGGACATTGAAGAATCCCATCGCCAGAGAGACCCCGAGCCTAGCGCAGCTTCACCGCGCCTTGAAACAAAGACTAGGTCACCAGAATCTCCGATCCAGTCCCCAGCAGTGTTGGCTTGGTTACTCGTAACCACTGGGCTAGCAGTCCCAAGCTCTAGGTTATAGGCCCAAAGATCGAATGTCCCACTACGAGCGGTGGTGAATAGGATTTGCGACCCGTCGGATGACCACCGAGGGCGCAAGTCGAGATATGGATCACTCGTTATACGACGCTCTGCACCACTTGCCAGATCAAGAACATAGATATCGAAGTTGCGATCTACATCAGCAGCGTAGGCCACATTTTGCCCGTCAGGCGACCAAGTCGGCTGGGAATGGTAACCTGGGCCAGTAGTCAGCTGCCTTGCGACTCCACCCTCCACGGGCACAACCCAGATCCGTCCCTGATACGCAAAGGCCAAAGACTCGCCATCGGGAGACCAGGAAGGGTAGGTCGGTGAAGCAGTCACAGGAGGCGGAAAGTAGCTCTCCATATACATCTTTCCTGAACCGGCACTGGTATTCAGAGAAGGATAGCCCCCAGGGAACGGTCCCGGGTATTCGGATGCATCTTGGGCCGAAACCGGGTTTACTGTCAGGAGAAGTACCAGAACACCGAGAATACGCCTACAGATTTTCAACTTACCCCTCCATCATGTATTCAAGCCTTGGCTACAGTAGCTGACTTCTTGAATTCCTTGTCCAGCAGGAAAACACAGCCCAGCGTGACAACAATCGATCCGAGGACAACCAAAACATAGTTCGCCCATCCCCCAAGAACTTCTGCGTACGACATGTCCATCGCTTCCTCTAGATCTATGAAATATCCCTCAGTGAAGGCCGTGAGGTTGAACGCGGCATGGATGAGAATCGTGGCCATAACACTTCGGGTATGGACGTAGACCCAACCCATAAAGCCACCCACGAGCGCGCCTCCAACAAACTGTGCGGGATTGAGATGGATTAGTCCAAACAGCAGGCTAGAGACGATTACTGCCTTCGTAGGAGAATAGATTCTCAGGAGCCCATCCAACATGATCCCCCGGAAGATCAGTTCTTCTAGAACAGGCGCAGCAATCACCAAGGCTATAAACATCCAAAGCCCCTGATCGCTGGCCAGCAACAGTACCATCTCACGCATCATCTCTCTGAAATATTCCGGCATTGGACCCAATTGAACTAATTCGACGAGAGGGCCTGCTATACCCAGATTCAGCGGTATGGCAACAAGAACGATAAGGGGAATGATTCGTGGATTTTCAATCGTGAAATCGAATGAACTGATGTTTGTTTTCTTCTTCCTTATACGGTAGACAATCCAGCATGGAATGCCGGTACCCATCAGTGTGGTTATAAGAATCTGAGCACCGAAGCTCATGCCACTAAAATCGAGACCGAATAGCAGTGCACCGAATACCAGTGCGGGAACCAAAAACAGGGCCGTTCCTATCATGATCCCCAGGATTACCCAACTCTGAGCTATGCTCGGATAACTTTGGGTAACTGTTTCTTCTTGATCTAGGTTCTGATTAATCGCATCTGTCATTTGCTTCTATCCCGAGGCTCTCAGAATCGAGTTCGGTTAGGGATCAAATCGCCGGTCTACCACGAACACGTTTACCGATTCTTTATCGACGCCGTCTTCTTCCATTGCCTCTGCGGTTTCGGGAGAACCCAAGACCTCGAAGAATGTATCTAGGTCATCCACATGAAATATGCACACAACGCAATCTTCATCCGTTGATCCCAGATCAACCCTGCTAATTGTCTGCTTGAGAAAAAGATCGCCGTGGGTCCTGAAGTTTTCTTCCCACTGTGCGACATCATCGACCTGTGCGGTAACTACGACCATCGACATTTAATTGACCTCCATCCGGGGGGATCTCGAGCTTCAAGACGGCGAAGCTATGGCACTACCTCTCCCAAATGCCAGGAGGGGAAGATTCGAAGCCCGCTTGTGTGCCCTCTAGCGCTCAAGCGTATCAGGAGACTGGGGCTCTCAATAATGTCCTATTCCTCGAGTGGGTCAGGTCCGTAGTTATTCGGCCCCTCAACTCCTCGCTGAAAACAGCAAGGGATCAGCAGGTACAGCGTGTAGATAAGCGCAAAGATCCCTGTAACCATTGCTGCTATCAGACCCGGTGTAACCACATCAGATCCCGTTCTATTGAAAAGAAAGAGAGTGATTGCCACAGCCCAAGCACCATACATGCCCGCAACGTGCTTGGCATTGATTTCCAAGTCATGGAGACGTTTGACTGTACCAGCGACCGACGGCCAAAACGTCAACAGCCACTGAGCACTTTCCCACGGGCCACCAAGTTCTGAAAGGCTGTCCGGCGCTCCATATAGAGCCATATCAATCGTGCTCGCTAGCATCCGGGTGACCGCAATCGGCAGAAAAACCCAAAGCAAGAAGGTCCTTTTCGAGATCCGTCCCTGAAGAGACGTATAGAGGGTCCAAAGACTCGTTTTTCTCATGATCTATATTCTTTAGAAACGGTTAGCTTGCATCCATCGGAATCTGAATGCCTTCTCGTTTGGCAATCTCTCGAGCAAGTTCATAACCCGCATCAGCGTGCCGAGCTACCCCAATGCCTGGATCGTTGGTCAGCACACGCGAGATTCTCTCTGTCATTTCTGCTGTACCGTCAGCGACGAGTACCTGGCCGGCATGAAGCGAGTTCCCAATCCCGACTCCTCCACCGTGGTGAAACGACACCCAACTCGCTCCTGAAGCTGTGTTGAGAAGTGCATTAAGAATTGGCCAATCAGCTACAGCATCAGTGCCGTCCTTCATCGCCTCGGTTTCTCGGTTGGGAGATGCCACGGATCCGGTATCCAGATGGTCACGGCCAATCACGATCGGTGCGCTAATCTCGCCTGTGCCGACCAGCTCATTCATTGCAACACCAAAGCGTGCGCGCGCTCCCTGGCCTAGCCAGCAGATCCGAGCAGGCAGCCCCTGAAAGGTGACCCTTTCTTGCGCCATCTTGATCCAGCGACACAGGTGTTCGTCTTCAGGAAACATCTCGAGTACCAGCTCATCTGTGCGATAGATATCGTTCGGGTCACCTGAAAGTGCTACCCATCTAAACGGGCCCTTACCTTCACAAAACAGGTCCCTGATATATGCAGGCACAAAACCCGGATACGCGAATGCATTTTCAAATCCCGCGTCCTGTGCGTAGCCCCGCAAGTTGTTTCCATAGTCCACTGCGATCGCGCCTGCATCTTGTAGGGCTACGATCGCTTCACAGTGTACCCGCATAGAGTCCATCGAGCGCCGGACATAATCAGCTGGGTCAGATTCCCTCAATACCGCTGCCTCAGCGACTGAAAGACCAGCCGGTACATAGCCATTAAGCGGATCATGTGCCGAGGTTTGGTCTGTTACGACATCAGGAGTCACACCACGCTCGACAAGAATAGGAAGCACTTCTGCACAATTACCGACGAGTCCTATGGAAAGAGCTGTACCGGATGCCGTAGCTTCTTCGACCCAACCCAAAGCCTCGTCTATATCATCCGTCATTCGATCGCAGTAATCAGTATCAAGACGGCGTTGAATGCGCTCAGGATCCACCTCGACACAGAGCAAGACGCCCTCATTCATGGTCGCGGCGAGGGGTTGTGCACCACCCATTCCTCCCATTCCACCGGTGAGCACCCAACGCCCTTTCAGAGAAGACTGAAAATGCTTCTGTGCTAGTGCACCGAACGTTTCGTACGTGCCCTGCAAGATGCCCTGGGTACCGATGTAGATCCAAGAACCGGCCGTCATCTGACCGTACATCATGAGGCCCCTGCGATCCAATTCTTGGAAGTGCTCCCAGGTGGCCCACCGACCGACGAGGTTTGCGTTAGCAATCAACACACGCGGAGCAAATTCATGGGTACGAAATACACCCACAGGTTTTCCCGACTGAATCAGAAGCGTCTCATCGGCCTCAAGGGACTTGAGACTACGAACGATCGCATCGAACGCCTCCCAACTCCGTGCAGCTTTTCCGGTGCCGCCATACACGATCAAGTCGTCCGGCTGTTCGGCAACCTCAGAATCGAGGTTGTTCATAATCATCCGAAGAGCAGCTTCCTGCACCCATCCTTTGCAGGATACCTCAGTACCTCGAGGGGCCCTTACACTACGAGTACCACCATCTGTCATCGATCCAGCTCAGCAGCAATACGTGAAAGGTCACCGTAGCGCACAAGGTCAGTGAGTGCATCCAAGTCAGGCCCCAGAGACCGATCATGTTCAAGTTCACTCACAACCGCCCGTATCCTTTGGTGAGCGATCTCCACACCGCGACCTCCGGTAAGAGGACGCCGGAAATCAATTCCTTGTGCAGCGCACATCAATTCGGTCGCCAATACCTGCTCGAGCAATCCGACAGCTCGCTTCGCCTTTCGGGCCGCACCCAAACCCATAGACACATGGTCTTCCTGATTTGCGCTGGTCGTGACCGAGTCAACACTCGCCGGATGTGCCAGTACTCTGAGTTCACTCAATAGATCTACTGCAGTGACCTGGGCAACCATAAATCCGCTCTCGACACCAGCACGTTTCGACAAGAACGCCGGTAACCCTATCGATAGATCAGGGTTGAGCATCCGCTCAATTCGACGCTCTGAAATCGCGGCTAGATCAGTCACTGCAATCGTCAGTAGATCGAGCGCTTGAGCTACGATCTGTGCATGAAAATTTCCACCACTCACGACTACCTCGGATGAGGGGAACACGAGTGGGTTGTCCGTAGCGCTGTTCGCTTCTACTTCGAGCACACCTCGGACGTATCCGAAAGCTTCTCGTGCAGCTCCGTGTACTTGAGGCATACACCTAAGCGAGTACGCGTCCTGTACACGGGGATCATCTTCTTGATGTGATGCACGGATCTCAGAATCAGCCAAGAGCGTGCGCAATCTTGAAGCCGAGACCCCCTGCCCTTTGTGTGGGCGCGCTTCATGAATCTCTTTTCGAAATGGCTCCGGGGTACCCAAGAGTGCCTCTAGCGACATCGCCCCGGCGATCTCTGCAACCTCGACTGCACGTTCAGCTGCACTCAGGGCCAACACACCAAGGCCGGTCGTTGCCTGCGTTCCATTGATCAGGGCCAACCCTTCTTTCGGTCCTAGCGTAAGTGGAGCAATCCCTTCTGCCACCATAGCTGTTTCGACTGATTGTTCATCTCCCGAATATTCCGCGAGACCTTCCCCCAATAATCCGAGCGCCACATGGGCCAAAGGACCCAAGTCTCCAGAGGCGCCAACAGAACCGAATTCGGGAACACGTGGATGGATTCCAGCATTCAATAACTCTAAGAGCTGTTCGACAACCAACACTCGACAGCCTGAGTTCCCTCTAGCAAGTGCATTCGCTCGTAGCAGCATCAATGTCCGTACCGAAGCTCGATCCATTGGGGACCCGACTCCAGAGGCGTGACTCCTCACAAGATTCCTTTGAAGAGCCTCTCTCTCATCAGGAGCAACTGCGATGTCCGCAAGCCGCCCAAAGCCGGTGGTTACACCATAGACGGGCTCACCAGCATCAACCAACTCCTCGATAAACTTCTGTGAAGCGAGCATCCGTTCGGCCGCCTCATCACTTAAACGAACACGGATAGATGGATCCAGAGCCACGCGCTCGACGTCTTCGAGACGTAGTGAAAGTCCATCGAGGACTACCTCACCCATGGTCGACAATTCCTACTCTGTCTCCATCAAGCGCGAATCGAATTCTTCTCGAGTCATCGTAAATTCTTCTGCCTCCCAATAATTCTCTAGCTCTACTCCAAGGCCGTCCGCCAACCGGTTCACATAGTTGTAGTAAGAGACAACCTGGCAAAGGTCCAGTATCGCGGTTTCGTCGAATCCAGATGAACGCAAATTAGAGATGTCCACTTCCGTTATGTCGTGGGGTGTAAGCGTAAGTTTTACAGCATAATCCAGCATTGCTCTTTCTTCGGGGGCTAACTCCGCCGTTGTATAATCCCGAGCCAGTGCACGCGGGATATCGGCCGAACCAAGCAGCGTACGGAGACCCGCTCCGTGGTGGTTGATTCAGTAAAAGCATCCATTCACTGCGCTCACTGTGACTGCAACCATTTCGCGTTGGGTCCGGCTCAAAGGAGAAGGACCCCTCATCAGATGCGAATAAAGCTCAATATGATCGTTCATCGAGCGAGGGTTCAGTGAATGAATCCTGATGATGTTATCCAACATCCCATCACTATCCCGAAATCTTTCGTAAAGCTCAGCGAGAAGCCCCTCAGCTTCGTCATACGGCACGTAGGGGATATGGGCCATGGAGGGCTCAGGTGAGAGTTACGGTTCGGAGGTACGCCAGGAGCGGTGGCAACATGTTAGAGAATGGCTCAAGCAGGCAAGCCGCACACCGGACTTAGAACATCTTACTAGTCTTAGGCCGTCACCCCGGCTATCGCGTCGATTACGTAGTCGACATCCGCGAGCGTGTTATAGATGTGGGGCGAAAGTCGAATTCCATCGAACTCTCCCCCTCGGCCGGCTCCAGCTACACGGTGGTCAGAATAGAGGGCCTGATAGGCTGCACTCATGTCGGCACCTGGCACCCGAAACACCATGACTCCAGAACTTGTTTGATCCCCCATCGGCGTGTGGAATTCAACCGTTGGTATCCGCTCCCTAAGCCCGACCTTGAGAGCCCGTGTGATCTCCAAAAGCCGAGCTTCGATCACATCGGCACCGATCCTCTCGTGGAACACAACCGCCTTTTCGATCGCCGCTACACAGGCATCGTCTCTTTGCCCCAAAGATTCATATTTCCTTGCGCCGCCCTCTAGGGCACGTGACCAGCCTACGCCTACATCTGAAGCCCGCAGACGATCGATCGTTTCTGCTCGGACATAAAGAATCCCAGCCTCTTTGGGTCCCATCAGCCATTTATGGCTGCTTGCCGTGTAGAAGTCACACCCTATCGCGTGCATATCCATATTCAGGGCCCCGCACGATTGGGCACCATCCAAGAGAGTCAGGATCCCCCGAGAACGAGCCAACCCACACAGCTCTGCAGCTGGAATACGAACACCGGTCGCGTTAGATACATGACTGAAGGCAAGTACCTTTGTCCTACTTGTCATTGCACTCCGAAATGCATCGATGAGTTCTCCAGGAGATTCTGACGCCGGTGGTGTTGAAATTCGGCGAACTTCAAATCCCTCTACGCTAGCCTGTTCGTCCCAAGAGGTTGAGTTCGTAGGGTGGTTCTGGTCCCAGAGTATGACTTCATCACCAGCCGTCAGATCGAGCCCCGATACCACGGTATTATTTCCCTCGGAAGTGTTCCGTGTTAGTGCGATTTCTTCCACGTCAGCACCGATATGGCGTGCTACCGCTTCTCGGCTTGCTTCTTGTAGGGATGAGAACTTTGCGCGGTTCTGAAACGAAGCATCGGCGTCCACATCCCGGGTCCATTCAAAAACCGCCTCCTGAACCACAAACGGAGAAGGACACAGGTTCGCCGCATTCATTAACACGAGACCAGGGCTAAGTGGGAAACTTTCCTTGACCAAACCCCAATAGGCTTCATCCAATACCGCCCCATGACCTTTGGGCGGTAGAGCCACCCTACCTGGCGTCATAGCGTTGGCAGGAGCCGCGGCAGCAAATAAGGCGCCTGCACCGAACGCGTGACTGATAAACGTGCGGCGATCAGGGTGTGTCATGATGCAGGCCCCGTTTTATGAGTAATCCGTCATGTACTTCTGGATGCGATACGCTAGTCTCCGATTCGTGCTGAGAATCCAGGCGAGGCAAACGTAATCTCCGAAATCGCCTTGATGCTGCGTGCGCCATACCTGAACGGAATGACCAACCGGATCGGTGCTCCATTGACCGGCGGAAGAGGCTCATCGTTCATCATCCAAGCAAGCATTACTTGAGGATGGCGCAGCGTTGGCATCTCCTCATCTATGTAGTAGCCATCATGTGAGATCAAACGACAGTAGTGTGCAGGTTCGCCTACGCCGATCATGTCGGCAAAATCACTGAACCTGACCCCAGTCCATTTGACGATACCCGTTGGCTGAGGTGCACCACACTGAAGCAGCGTGACCATCGAATGACGAGGTAAGGCTTCGAGATCACTGAATTTCAGAGTGCCACTCATTTTTGCTAAGCCGCGTGAATCGAGCCTGATCCGAAGGTTGTTATAATCGTAATCGATATCCGCTGGGGGCTGCCGTCTATCGGATGAGAAACGCCAAATCGTACCTATCAGCTCTCCAGCAGCGCTCTCTGGGTGCTCCGGTGCGGAACCATCCGCGTTGAGCGGCAATTCGGCCCGAACTCTGAGGTCTCCCTCGACGAGTTGATCTGGCCATTCCTGCTCGGGAGCAGTTTGGCTCAAAACATTTTCGGGATCTACCACGCCCATCGACAAACCTGCTACAGCTGAACCAGAAACCTTGATCGCATCTCGTCGCGACAGCGTCATACTGCTACCCCCTTATCAATGAGCCTTAGCTCTCCCCTCACTGGCAGCAAAGGAAAGCTTTTCCGTTAATTACTCGTTTGGACAGGCTGGGTACATAATCGTTTGGCCGAAGCTGATCCAATCACCGCACCTTTCTCCCAAGGCCCAGTTCCCGCGCTCCGCCAACCATCCACGTACCCAATACGCCTCATAGGGTCCATCCCATTCACCTTCTCGGTAGTTACCCTTATCCGCTAATTGTTCATTCTTGAAATATGTCTCCGTCGGACCCTCAAGAATCCCTCCATTATAAGTCTCAACCATCCTGATACGGCCACTGAGGTAGAAGTACTCGTAGCGGCCTTCCTTTTTCCCATTCTCAAGAACCCCACTCTCGCTAATCATCCCTTCTTCGAATCTCGCAAAAACGGCACCGGTGTAGGCTTCCCGGGTTTCTGGCTGTAGGTAGACATCCCCACGCCTCATTAAGTCACCAAGATCCGTCGATGACTGAGCATACAGGCCTGTGGCTCCCATTAAGCTGATGCTTATCAGAAACAACACCATTTTCTTCATTAGATCGCCTTACAGTGCAAGTCTAGATTCGCGAGCCAGATCCATTATAGATGCTTCCCTAGGTCGAGGGTCAAGCCCTTTCTGACAGATTCAACCACCTTAGTTCGGCCAGACTACGCCTTGATCTGCTGCCACCCCGGTGCCAAGCCCTTGGAAGACAAACTTCTGCAGCCTTTTCCCCTCATAAGTCTCTGTCGTATAGATGTTGCCTTCAGAATCGGTCGCGATGCTGTGTACGCCAATGAATTGACCAGGTTGGCGACCACCGTCTCCGAACGCGGTCAGCACCTCAAGCGTCTCTCTGTCAAGAATATGAACCTTCTTGTTCGAGCCATCCGCTAGATAGATGAACCGCTGCTCTGGATCTCGGGAAAATGCGAGATCCCAGGCTGACCCAGACCCAAGTGTTTCGATCGCCACAAACGCTTCTGTCACGAATGTCCCATCTCGCTCGAATACTTGAATTCGATTGCTGGCACGGTCGCAAACATATATGAAGTCATCGTCTGATATCTCGGCACAGTGCACTGGACTCCGAAACTGTTGCGCCGGAGGATCTTCAGGGCGGTACGCAGGAACAGGTGCATCATCAGGGCGGTTGCCGTAGGCGCCCCAGTAGCGTTTCAGGGCACCAGTTCGGATATCAAGCACCGCAACACGCCTGTTGAGGTAGCCATCTGCGACGAAGACTTCATCTCCGCCTAGGTCGATTGAGACTTCAGCGACTCTACCAAAGTTTTCCGGATCATTGCTCCCCGTGCCAACACCCGGCCGACCAAGTTGGAGTAGGAAGTTGCCGTCACGCGTGAATTTCAGAATGTGTCCGTCATCAGGACCATTGCCCCCGATCCATACGTTATCCATGTGATCAACCGTGATCCCGTGGTTCGAAGATGGCCAATCGTATCCGTCACCCGGACCACCCCACGAGCCCACCACATTGCCTTCCGGATCAAACTCCAAAACCGGAGGAGCCGGAGCGCAGCACTCTGCCGAAGCTGGTTCATGAAGCACATTAAGTTCGTTGGCCGCATCGATCGTGGACGCTCTGTGAATGACAAACACATGGTCTCGAGAATCTATCGATAGACCGATCGTCGATCCGAGGACCCAATGATTTGGCAGCGGTTTGGGCCATAGCGGGTTCACCTCAAAGACTGGGACTTGGACCCCGCTGGATTCTTGTTCACTAACCTGATCAGCACACGCGGCTAAGAATCCCAGGACCCCGACGAGCAGGACCCCACCGATAATACTGTACCGTCTATACATGCGAATCTCCTTCCTTCATCGCTGATCTGAGAAATGAACTCACTCTTGATATTAGCTCACTGCAGACGTTCCCCAAACCATCTACAGCGTCAACTTGAAAACAGCTTATCCGAATCTTCTTTCTTGTCAGTCCTGACGCCGGCTCAAGCCGTGTGCTATATTTTTCGTCAACTGAGAGACAGACTCGATAGAACGAAAAGTGCGGAACCGGACCGTATAAGCAAGCATTAGCTGAATCCAACGCTAGCCCAGAGTGTACTACAGTCTGACATGTTTCAGTTACAGTCTTTTTCAGCACCAACTAGAACCCAGGGGCTTCTGTGAGTCCTGCGGTGACGCGGTTGAGTCCTCGTGAACGCCTCGATGGTGTCCTACCGGACATTGAGATTGCGGCGCTAGCACCGGTAATCGAGGAAATCGAGGAGCTTAAAGAGTCCCGTAACGCTGTTGTGTTGGCGCATAACTATATGACGCCAGACATCTATCACGGTGTTGCAGATATGAAGGGTGATTCTCTCGCCCTTGCTCGGCTGGCCAAAAAGACCGATGCGGAAGTCATCTTAATGGCTGGTGTGCATTTCATGGCCGAAACCGCAAAGATCGTGAATCAGAGTAAAACGGTGCTCATCCCTGATATGGACGCCGGTTGCTCACTGGCTGATGCAATCACTGGTGCTGATGTCCGCTTGCTGCGTGAACGATATCCGGGTGTTCCGGTCGTCACGTACGTGAACACCTCCGCCGAGGTAAA
>ENA-UPTF01001852-UPTF01001852.1-marine-metagenome-genome-assembly--contig:-NODE-1852-length-12870-cov-2.092863_pt1 | contig 12870 bp, 10 predicted proteins | sample MGYA00238166_ERZ767019 | MGnify/ENA primary metagenome ERZ767019 (study PRJEB28930, sample SAMN06266391) | marine metagenome | isolation source: Sea water from 250 m depth | place: Atlantic Ocean...
TATCCAAATCAACTCAGGTACTACAGACTCAACATAGGTAATTTTGTCCAATTTTCCTGAATTTGACAAACTACAATTTCTTGATTTCAGATTAGAAAAACTATCTAACTATGCGCCGTTTGCCCCCATTGAACGCTTTGAAAGCCTTTGAAGCTGCTGGACGGCATATGAGTTTCAGTCGTGCGGCAGAGGAACTCCATGTGACGCCCGCTGCGATCAGTCATCAGATCAAAGCCTTGGAAACCGACTTGGGCGTAAAGCTGTTCCGCCGGCTCAACCGGTCGCTGCAGCTGACAGAAGCGGGTCAGGCTTGTCTTCCAGGATTACGCGAGGCATTTGAAACTATGGTGTCCGCGATTGGTCGGGTCAGGGATAAGGAAGACTGGAATATTCTTACAATCAGTGCACCCCCGGCATTTGGAGCTCGATGGTTGGTGCCTAGGATCGTTGATTTCAGAACAGCAAATCCACAGATTCAGGTACGGATCGATCCTGCCATCCGGAGTATGGATCCGGTACGCGATAGCGTTGATGTTGCTATCGAATTTAGCCAAGGGCATTATTCCGGCCACTCGGCACAACGCCTGTTCGGGCAAGACGTATTCCCGGTGTGCAGTCCTGAACTGCTCAGCGGGAAAAATCCTCTGACAACACCAGCTGATCTGCGAAGACATACTTTGATCCACTTTGATGCGCCAATGGGTGACCCAGAGTGGCCAAATTGGGAGACCTGGCTCAGGGCGAATAACGTAGATCGACTTGATCCCAGTAAAGGACCTCACTTTACCTCACCCAATTTCACTACCCAGGCGCTTCTCGCTGGCCATGGCGTTGCGCTAATGGCTGAATTGGTGGTGGAAAATGAGTTGGCGACAGGGACTTTGGTTAAGCCGTTCGATATTTCATATCCTGGTGATCTTTCTTACTGGGCGCTGGCGACTTCAGTGGGGGCTGCGGATGATCCAATTACATTATTCTGGAACTGGATAACTCACGAGGCAGCACGCTACGTACAAGAGAGGAAGACTCAGAATCAGTCTGTTTCGGCAGTCCCTAAGATTCTGAATGCTAATGCCGACTAACGGAACTCAGTCCGAGCCTCTCATAACGGTTACTGGCCTAGACCATATCGGCCTGCGCGTCAGAGATGTTGAATCGTCACTCGGGTTTTACACGGGCGTTCTTGGTCTTGAGTCAGAGAGGGTCAACGAGTGGAGAAATGGAGACGTCACCTTTCCTTCGGTTCGGTTAGATTCTTCCACCCTGATTGATCTTTTCGCGGCCTCCGACGGTGGGGAACCTACGGCCAAAAATCAGGACCATTTTTGTTTGGAAATAGAACCAATCGATTTGGCAAATCTAAAAACAAGGTGTATGAAATTGGGGATTGGTATTCACGATGGACCGGGATCTCGTTGGGGGGCACGAGGGGATGGCACCTCTTTGTATATTTATGACCCCGACAATAACGTGGTCGAACTGAAGTTTTACTGAGCGATCGATATAATTTGTGGTCGCGTCAGGCGAAGCGCGTCTTCGCCCAGCCTTCATCGAAGGGAGTGTGGAAGAGGGGTTTTTTCGACCCTTTGTATGAGAACAGCCACTCCTCGCCGACCCGAACGTATCTTTCCTGGTCGATGCTGGCCCGCCACCACGCCCGACCGTCAGCCTTCATGACGCATGGCATGAACAGGTACCATTGCGCTTCCGCCCGATCACCGTCAACGTGGATCTGTCCGTTCAAGCTGTAGTGAACGGCGAAGCTGAAGATGTCCGCGGCGCCCTTGAACCAATCTCGGATGGCGTCGCGTCCTACGCAGCGACCCATGACCGGGTGCTCCCAGACCGCGTCCTCGGCGAACAGCGCCGCGATGGCGTCATAGTTGAAATCGTCGTCGCAATGAGCCGCGTAGAGTGTCTTCAGGGTGCGGATGGCTTCGGTGTCCTCCAGCACTTGCAGCCTCTGTTCGAGGCGCTCGATCCGGGTCGTATCGATCGTCTTTTGCTCCGCCGTCATTTGTCTGCTCCGTCGCTTTGATTATCGTAGTGACATTCGGGTAAATGCTCGCCCGCGCGTCTTCTGGGCACTAAGCGAACTGAAGGTCGAGGGTGACCCGGGCAATCTAGCGAACCTGCTGGTGGCTTCGTCCGGTCACTCGGCTCGTCGAGACATATACACCTTCTGTAGCCAAGATACAACTCGGTCTGAACCAGAAAGCTTTCAAATTCAGATGCCCATGTCGCAATGTTTTAAGTTATCCTCGCGCCCGTGCAACGGCAATCATCGAGTGGGAGCAATCATGCGGGATTTGTTTGACCTTACGGGAAAAGTTGCCGTGGTGACGGGAGCTACTAAGGGCATCGGCCGCGCTATTGCCCACGCCTTGGCGGCGCATGGCGCTAAGGTCGCGATCTCTAGCCGCAAAGCTGATGCCTGCGATCGTGTGACGGCAGAGATCCGTGAGGCTGGCGGCGAGGCCATCGCTATGCCCTGCGACATCACCTATCGTGAGCAGTTGCAAGCCCTGATCGAGCGGACTCGCGGCGAATGGGGTCAGATCGACATCGTCATCGCCAACGCCGCCGTCAATTCGTTCTACGGCTCTAACATCGAGGTCCCGGAAGCTGCCTTCGAGGAGACCATGACCTGCAATGTCCGCTCACACATGTGGTTGGCGGAAATGGTCGTGCCCGAGATGCGCCAGCGTCGGGACGGTGTTTACGTCATCGTCTCTTCGATCGGGGGCATCAAGGGCAGCCCGGTGATCGGCACCTACTGCATCTCCAAGGCCGCCGACATGCAGATGGTGCGCAACCTGTCGGTCGAGTTCAGCCCCGACAACATCCGCTTCAACTGTATCGCGCCCGGCCTGGTGAAGACTGACTTCGCGCAGGAGCTCTGGGACGACCCGAAGTTTTGGGCAGCACGGGCCGAGGTGACGCCGCTCAGACGTCTGGGCGAGCCCGATGACATCGCCGGAACGGCGGTCTTCCTGGCCTCCCGGGCTGGTCAATGGATCACCGGCCAGACTATCGTCGTCGACGGAGGACGGCTGATCGCATGACCTAGTACCTAGTGTAGTGTCCTGTTTGATAACCTCGAGTGAGCAGACAATCGAGACGTTACAGGCCGTACAGATTGGCTTTGTCTAGAGTATTCTGGACCAAGCGTACTGAGGCTGCGTCGATCATCGCGTCGTCAACTTGGGCCGCGCCCTCCCCGCGGGCTACCGCCGCGTCATAGGCTTGGACGATCTTACGCGCCCGGTCCACCTCCTCCTGTGTAGGGGAGAAAACCCGCTGGGCGACTTCTACCTGGGCTGGATGGATTGCCCATTTGCCGACGCAGCCCAGAACCATCGCCCGGGTGGCTTCCCGCTCGTAACTCTCGGGATCGCGGAAGTTGCCGAACGGTCCGTCGACCGCATCGATTCCGGCGGCGCGGCAGGCGATCACCACGCGCTGGCGCTGATAGTGCCAGATATCGCCAGGATAGATGCTTTCGCCGCTGCTCATCGCTTCCTTCACGTCGACGCCCTGCGAAGCCGAATAATCGCCCATGCCAAACACCATGGCCTCCAGTCGGGGAGTGGCGACGGCGATCTCATCCACGTTCTGGATGCCTTCGACCTCCTCGATCAGCAATTCGATGCCGATCCGGTGTTTCAAGCCGATATCCTGCTCGATCTGGTTTATCAGGATATCGACCCACTTGACCTCGTGGGCGTACTTGACCTTGGGGATCATGATGGTGTCGAGGTTCTCGCCCGCCCCGGTTACCACCTCGATGATGTCCTTATAGGCCCACGGGGTCTCGATATCGTTGATCCGCACGCATCGGACGCTGTTGCCGAAATCCAGGCTGTTCAGGGCCTCAATGATCTTGCTCCGTGCAGATGGCTTCTCGGCCGGTGCCACTGCGTCCTCCAGGTCCAGAAAGATGTGATCGACTTCCAGTCCAGTCGCCTTGGCCATCATCTTCTCGCTGCTGCCGGGCACCGAAAGTTGGCAGCGCCGGGCGCGCTTGGGTCTATCGCTCATGGTTCTCTCGCTCATGGTTCTCTCCAGTTGCTAGATGATCACGCCCGCCTCGCGCAGCCGGGTGATCTCGGCCGCGCCGTAGCCGGCGTCAGCGAGAACATCATCGGCGTCCTCGCTTAGGATTGCGGTGCGGCGATGGACGCCACCTTGGGTCTTGCTCATGTGAATCGGGGTATTGGCAATGGTGCCGATCCGTTCACTGCCGGGGTGCGCCACCTGGGCCAGCATGTTGCGGGCCTCGACATGGGGGTCAGCCACAACGTCGGCCACCGTGTTGACGGGGCCGAAGGGTACCTTGCCGCCCAGCAGCTCGATTAGTTCCGCCTTGCTGTGCCGGCGAGTCCAGTCAGAAACGATGGCGATCACTTCGTCGCTGTGGGCCGAACGGTCGGCATTTTCTAGGAACCGCGGGTCGGTGCCTAGTTCCGGCCGGCCCATGATCTTGGCCAGCGTATGCCAGAAATGATCGTACGGACAGGCGATCGAGACCCAGCCGTCGCTGGCTGCAAACATTCCGAACGGACAGAGGAGGGGATGGGCGTTGCCTTCGGGTCCTGGCACTTCACCGGCATAGGAATGCTGGTGGATCATCCGCTCACACAGGGCTAGGACGGCGTCGTACATGGCCACGTCGACGAACTGGCCTTCACCGGTGTGCTCGGCGTGACGTACCGCCGCCAGGATGCCGACGGTTAGCAGCATCGCCGGCACCGTATCGCCGACTCCGGGGCCGACCTTTAACGGTTGCCCGCGGTCCGGGCCGGTGATACCCATGATTCCGCCCATCGCCTGCGCCACGACGTCGAAGGCAGGCCATTCGGCATAGGGGCTGGTACCGGTACGAGGGTCCCCAAAGCCGCGCACGGCGGCATAGACCAGACGCGGATTGAGCTCGGCTAGGCTTTCATAGGACAGTCCCAGTCCGTCCATAGTGCCGGCGCGAAAATTCTCTACCAGCACATCAGCTTCCGCGACTAGGCGTCGAACGATAGCCTTACCGGCCTCAGTCTTCAGGTCGATGGAGATGCTCTTTTTGTTGCGGTTGATGCTCTGGTAATAACCGCCGAAATGACGTGACTCATCGTCATCGAAAAACGGTGCTGCGCGGCGGGTCATGTCGCCATTGGGCGGTTCCACCTTGATCACGTCGGCGCCTTGGTCGGCAAGCAACATGGTGCAGAACGGTCCGGCAAGCATCTGCGTCAAATCGACCACACGCAATCCGGCCAGTGCGCCCCAGCTCTCGGTGCTCATTTGTCGTCCCAGTGGCTGCGTCGCTTGATCAGTACTCGCCGCTCGCCCTCGAAGACTACCTTGTCGTTCTGGTTTAGACCCCAGTGGTGGAAAGTGACAACGCCAGCGTCCTCGCGCTCGCTGTCCTCCACCGCCAGAACCTGGCTGTAGGCATAGATCGTGTCGCCGTGGAAGACCGGTTCCCGCAGTCGTATCTTGTCCATGCCCAGCTCGGCCAAGGCGTTTTCGGCCGTGTCCTGGGCCGCCAGGCCGACGACGAGAGCGATGGTGACACCGCCGAAGGAGACTCGACGATCGAAGATGCCGCCTTGCTTCTGCATCACGTCCTCGTTGAAGTGCCCTTCGGCTGTGTTCATTACCAGGTTGGTGATCTGAACATTGTCGATCGCCTCCACGGTCTTGCCGCGGGCATGGCGGAACACCGCACCGGGCTGGAAGGCCTCGAAGTAATTGTCGTTACCGGTCACGTCTGAGGTTTTCATGGTCGTTATTCCATCGTCTGCCGTCAATTGCCGAACTGGTTGTTGGGTTTGCCGAGCAGGTTGTCCGAGATGATGCGTCGCTGGATTTCCGAGGTGCCCTCGAAGATTTTGGTCAGCCGGGCGTCGCGCCAATAGCGTTCCACTGCGCAATGAGTGGTGTAGCCGGCGCCGCCGAAGATCTGGATCGCCTCGCTGGTCACCCGCTCTGCCATCTCGCTGGCGAACAGCTTGACCATTGAGGCCTCCCTGTCGCAACGCCGGCCTTGGTCGATTTCTGTGCAGACGAAATACAGTAACTGTCGCGCGGCCTCGATCTCTGTCGCCATGTCAGCGATCTTGAAGCGGATCGCCTGGAACTCGCTGATCGGCCGGCCGAACTGTTTGCGTTCCTGAGCGTAGGCCATGGCGTCCTCCAAGGCACCGCGGGCCACTCCGATGGCGCGGGCAGCCGTGTGGGCGCGAGCGATCTCCAGGCCGCTGGCCATGATATAGAAGGCCTTGCCTTCCTCACCGACGAGGCAGTTGGCGGGAACGCGGCAGTCGTCGAAGGACAATTCCCAGGTCTTCCAGCCAAAATAGCCGATCTTTGGGATTGGTGTACCGGAGACGCCAGGAGGCAGCTTGCCGCGTTCTTTTTCGATGATGAAACCGCTGATGCCGATATGCCGCCGGGTCTGGCTGGGCGGCTCGCCGGTGCGGGCAAACAGCATGATGTAGTCGGCGCCATCGGCGAAGGTGCACCAGTACTTGTTGCCGTTGATTACATACTCGTCACCCTCGCGGCGGGCCCGACAGGAAATGCTGGACAGGTCCGAGCCGGTGTCCGGTTCCGACAGTGCGGCGGCAGCCAGGAATTCGCCGCTTGCACTGCGCGGCAGGTATTTGCGCCGTTGTTCCTCGCTCATGGTGTCAGCGCCGAAGACCCCGTTGCCCCGAGCGATGATACTGGCCACGCTCATCCAGCCACGGGCCAGTTCTTCAGTGATCAGGCAATATTCGAAGCAGCCCAGGCCGATACCGCCGTATTCCTCGGGTACGATGATGCCGAAGTAGCGCATCTCCGCCATCTTGTCGCGCAACGACATGGGGATCTCGCCCTGTTGGGGGTCGAGTTCGTTAGCCACCGGCAACACTTCGTTCATGGTGAAATCGCGGGCCACCTGCTGGATCAAGCGCCGCTCCTCGGTTAGATAACCCACTGGTGCGCCCTCGCGGGGAGTGAACTCACTCAACGGTGGTTCTCACCAGGTTGGTGCGGCGGTAGTCGATGACCATCTCACCGTCTTGGTTCAGACCTTTGGTATGCCATGTGACGATGCCAAATCCGGGAAACTTCTCCGAAGTACGTTTGCCTACCACTTCGGATTGGGCATATACCGTGTCACCGACATGAACCGGTCGGTGGTGGGTCATAGCGTCGACGCCCAGGAAGGGACCGCCACCCTCGCTTAGATCCTCCACCGACATACCGAACACGGTGTTGAAGACTAACAGCGGGTTGACCACGACGCCGGGATGGCCGTGTGCCTTGGCGTAGGGCTCGTTGAAGTAAAGTGGATTGAAATGTAGGGTCAGGGTCGTGAAGAGCGAATTGTCGCCCTCGTTCAGGGTCCGGCCCCAATGGTGCTGAAACACCATGCCGACCTCGAAATCCTCATAGGTATGACCCTTGAGCCACAATTTTGCTTGCTCGCGGAAGTCTGCAACGGGCTCGCGTTTCTCTTCCTCCGCCATCAGAGTCTCCGATCCACCGGTCGGTGGTAAAAGGTCGGGCTCTCTAAGCGCCGAGGTTTGGCTCGGGCTTTTGCCACCGGTTGTGGTCGTTCGGCGATGCTCACTTCCCCCCCCCGAGGTCGTATTTGGATGTCGCACGAGAGCGACGAAAGGCCGGCATTGTAGACCATCGATAACCAAGACGGGAGAGTCGGATAATCACGTAACCTGATCACCCTCGGCTTGAGTACTACGTTCATGGCGAGTAGCAGTTGAAGTGTCCGCTTCTTCACGGCAGGAACGATAGCGGGCGTGAGGTCGCCGTCTCGCTCAATCATGCCGAGAACAATGGTCTTACCAGAGGCGCCGCATTCCCAATTTCTAGGTCGCTTGCCTCCGACGTAGGTTTCGTTAACTTCGACGTGGCCGGAAATCACATTATCTCAGTCCACCTTGCCCATCTGCTTGCGGATCTCGGAGACGATCCGCCACGATGTCTTGTACGATATGGCTAGCTGACGCTGAGTTGTCTTCGCAGATATACCGTGTTGTGTGGTGGCGAACAAATAAATACCGCAGGACCACATTTGAAGCGGGGTCTGGGTACGCTCGAACGGAGTGCCGATGCAGGGGGATAGATGTGGTAACCGCGGAACGCGCAATAATTAAGTGGGTTGCGTATGGGGCTGGTAGAAATTCGCCCGGTGCTCACATGTCGGATAATCGTAGTGAAGGCCGTAGCGGACCTTAGTTAGTTGCTCAAGGCGAGAGTTTGTGAGCGAGTAGTGTTTGAAGAAATTGTAAATTAGTAACGGCATTCATTATGAATGCTTCCGCGTTGGGGCATAATATATCAGTAGAAATTCTGTAAATCTTAGCTAAACAAAGGCGAGCGAAATGGCAAAACTTACGGGTGCCGCGATCATCGCACGGGCGTTGAAAGACCAAGGCGTCGAGTACATGTTCGGAATTGTCGGAGTTCCGGTAGAACCGATCGCAAATGAAGTACAGAAAGTCGGGATCAAGTTTTATGGCTGTCGTAACGAACAGACGGCCTCGTATGCCGCGGGCGCGGTGGGCTACCTGACGGGTCGACCGGGTGCCGCTCTCGTGGTGTCAGGGCCAGGCGTCGTGCATGGTCTCGCCGGGCTGTCTAATGCCAAGGAAAATTGCTGGCCGATGGTCCTCATTGGTGGTGCCTCACCAGTAAAACAAAACGCCATGGGTGCGTTTCAGGAAGAGCGTCAGGTCTTGATCGCGACGCCATTTTGCAAGTTCGCGCACGCGGTGGAGTTGCCCGAGCGCATTCCGTTCTACGTCGAAATGGCAGTGCGCACCTCTATCTACGGCCGGCCCGGTGCCTGTTACCTCGACATGCCTGATGACATCATCCTTGGCGAAGCCGAGGAAGACGCGGTGCAATTCCCGACTCGCTGTGCCGAACCACCGCGTATGACCGCGCCAGAAGAATACATTCAACAAGCCCTGAACCTACTGGAATCGGCGCAACGACCTTTGGTCATCGTTGGCAAGGGCATGGCGTGGTCGCGTGCTGAAGACGAAGTGCGCGCCTTCATTGAACGCACACAGTTACCGTTTCTGGCTTCGCCAATGGGCAAAGGTGTGGTTGATGACAACCATCCGCTGTCGGTCGGTGCCGCGCGTAGCCTCGCCCTGCAAGAAGCCGACGTCATCGTGCTGATGGGCGCGCGACTGAACTGGATGTTGCATTTCGGATCAGTACCGCGGTTCAACAAGAACGTACGGATCGTGCAGCTCGATATCTCACCGGAAGCGATCAGCCAAAATGTGCCAACCGAGGTCGCGCTGGTCGGTGACGGCAAGGTCATCGTCGGGCAGATGAACAAGGCACTTGAAGATCGCCAGTGGTTTTATCCGAAAGAGACGCCCTGGCATGTGGAGATCGCCGAGAAATCCGCGGCCAATGCCAAACAAATCCAGACGATGATTGACGATGATTCGGCACCGAGCAACTACTTCCGTGCGTTCCGAGACATCAGCCCCTGGATTCCGGACGACGCCATCATCATCAGCGAAGGCGCGAAAACGATGGACATCGGGCGTACGCAAATGCCGAACAAGTATGCGCGGCAACGTCTCGACGCCGGTACCTACGGTGCGATGGGCCTAGGTATGGGCTTCGTGCTGGCGGCAGCGGCAGTGCATCCGGACCGCCCGATTGTTTCGGTGTCGGGTGATTCGGCGATCGGTTTCTCCGGCATGGAAATGGAAACGGTTTGCCGTTTCAAGATGCCAGTGAAGATCATTGTGTTGAACAATGGTGGAATCGGCAGTGGTGTAGAAGCACTGCCAGACAATCCGCTCGAGGCACTGCCGGCCCATCTGACGGTCGCCGCGCGTTATGACAAGATGATCGAAGCATTCGGTGGTAAGGGATTTTTCGTTACCGATCCGAAAGACCTCAAAGCGGCGCTCGACGCAGCGATGGCGTTCGACGGGCCAGCGTTGATCAATGTGCAACTGCACCACGCGGCCGGAAAGAAACCACAGCAATTCAGCTGGTACACCTAAACGAGGACACAAGCTACTCTTATGAACGAAACTACCAAGAACCCACCCGCTCTGTCCGGTATCAAAGTTGTCGATCTCACGCAGTTCGAGTCCGGAACATCCATCACGGGAACGTTGGCATGGCTCGGTGCCGACGTGATCAAGGTCGAGAATCCAAAGGGTGGCGAGCAAGGTCGTAGTGCGTCGTCCGAGCGTAAGGATGCGGACAGCTATTACTTCATGCTGCTCAATGCCAATAAAAAGTCGGTGACCCTCAATCTGAAGAGCGAACGCGGTAAGGAAATGCTGCGACAGATGATTGCCAAGGCCGATATCTTCGCTGAGAATTTCGCCCCTGGTGCGATCGAACGACTCGGGTTTTCGTATGAAGAAGTTTCTGCGATCAATCCACGCATCATCTACGCGACGGTCAAAGGCTTTGGCAAAGGTAGTCCCTTTGAAAATTACCTCGCGTTCGACATGATCGCTCAGGCTGTCGGTGGAATCATGTCGATCACTGGCGAGTCCGACGGACGACCACTTAAACCGGGCGTGACGCTTGGCGATACCGGCACCGGTCTGCACGCGGTGATCGGGGTTCTGGCGGCTCTATTCCAACGTACCGTTACCGGGCGTGGCCAGAAAGTCGAGGTGGCCATGCAGGATGCCATGGTCAACTATTGCCGAATCGCTTATTCGAAGCAGCTCATGAGCAACGAGGCGTGCGAGCGCAGCGGCAATGCGCTCTTTCTCGGTAACGCGCCGTGTGAGGTCTTTAAGTGCAAGCCGGGAGGGCTCAACGACTACGTCTTCATCTATACCAGTCGTGCCAACAACATCCAATGGGAGCTCCTTTGCGACGTGATCGGGCGCCCGGAGCTGAAGGAGGAGCCACGATTTTCCACGCCGATCAAGCGCGGTGACCACGTCGACGAGATCAACAAACATGTCGAGAACTGGACGAGTAACTTCACTAAGTTCGAAGCAATGGAGAAGCTCGGCGCGGTGGGCGTACCCTGCGGTGCGGTGATGGACACCAAGGAACTTTCCGACGATTCGACCATGCGCGATCGGGAAATCTTCGTGGAAGTCGATCACCCGGTACGTGGGCGTGTGCTGATGCCGGGTTGGCCGGTGAAGATGACCGACAGCCATGTGAAGGTGACAGCGTCACCCCTCCTCGGCGCCGATAGCAGCAAGGTTTACGCAGAATGGCTCGGCCTGTCGACGGTCGAACTCACCGCGCTTAAGTCCGAAGGTGTGATCTGATTACGGGTCCACTGGCCCGACACCAGGGTCGGGGAACAACGCGAATTACGCTGTAAGCGCGTCGGCAAAGTGCGGGTAGACTAAGCCAAATCGATTCTGAGGGGAGACCATGGCCGACGACGTTGTAGACGTACTGATTATCGGAGCTGGTGCTTCGGGGGCGGCGGTAGCGTGGAGCCTGGTAGATACGCGTATGCGCATCGTCTGCCTCGAACAGGGCGACTGGATGAACCCGGCAGACTACCCGTCTAACGCGGCTAACTGGGAAAGCCAGTCCTTCGGACCCTATAACATCGACCCCAACGTTCGCGGGCTAGACACGGATTATCCAATCAACGACAGCGAATCGGACGTTACCGTAGTTAATTTCAATGGCGTCGGTGGCAGCACCATCCTTTACGCCGCGCACTTTCCTCGGTTGCACCCTTCTGATTTTAAGGTCAAGTCGCTGGACGGCGTCGCGGACGACTGGCCCATTGACTACGACACCCTGGAGCCCTACTTCGCGCAGAACGACCGTGTGATGGGCGTGTCGGGATTGTCGGGTGACCCGATGTACCCGCCAAAGCAACTCCCGTTGCCACCGCTGCCGCTGGGACTGGTCGGAGAGACCGTTGCCAGAGGGTTTAATGCACTCGGGTGGCACTGGTGGCCTTCGGACAGTGCCATCATTTCCCAACCCTACGAGGGGCGCGACAAGTGCTTAAACCTGGGCCCCTGCATGTCTGGTTGCGCGCAAGGCGCCAAGTCGAGTACTGATATCACCTACTGGCCCGATGCGATACGGCGCGGCGTGGAGTTGCGTACCCGTTGTCGGGTGCGGGAAATTACGTTGAACGATGACGGATTTGCAAACGGGGTGTTTTACTACAATGCGGACGGCGAAGAGTGCTTCCAACGCGCAGAAGTGGTCGTCATGGCCTGTAACGGCGTTGGTACCCCGCGCATCCTGCTGAATTCTACCTCCAACAGGTTTCCAAACGGCCTTGCCAATTCAAGCGGTCTGGTGGGTAAAAATCTTATGTTTCATACGGTGGGGACCGTGCAGGGTTTGTTCGAAGAACGGCTTGACAGCCACAAAGGACCGCAGGGCTGCTGCATACTGAGTAAGGAGTTCTACGAGACCGATCTCGAACGCGACTTCGTACGCGGCTACAGCATGCAGATAAACCGTGGCGCCGGGCCGTTGAAGACGGCGATGACCGGCTATATCGATGGCACAATTTCCTGGGGCCCTGACCATCACGATGCATTCCGCCAACGTTTCGATCATGTCGCGTCCATCGGCATCATTGGCGAAGACCTTCCGGAGCAAAACAACACGGTTACCCTGGACCCCGTGCTGACCGACTCCGACGGCGTCCCGGCACCTAAAATTACCTATAGTTATAGCGAAAACAGCCGGAAGTTGATGGCCCACGGGTTGTCACACGCAGAGGAAGCGATGCGTGCGGCGGGCGCCGTAGAAATAATCAGTGACGGACCCAAGCCCATCGCCGGATACCATCTGCTCGGTACCGCGCGGATGGGTGACGACCCAGAATCGTCGGTGGTCAATCATTGGGGCCGCAGCCACGAC
>ENA-UPTF01001855-UPTF01001855.1-marine-metagenome-genome-assembly--contig:-NODE-1855-length-12860-cov-1.912227_pt1 | contig 12860 bp, 8 predicted proteins | sample MGYA00238166_ERZ767019 | MGnify/ENA primary metagenome ERZ767019 (study PRJEB28930, sample SAMN06266391) | marine metagenome | isolation source: Sea water from 250 m depth | place: Atlantic Ocean | study...
TCAAGATTCATTTCATCGTTCAGATGGTTCTACTCTTGCACAATTCTCATTAACCGACGGTGTTGAAATCATGGAAGCCAGTCACGATGGTGTACTACCAGATCTCTTTTTTAATGAGCACTCTGAAATCATTTTGGAAGGTATCTATATTCGAGGACGGGAATTCCACAGCCAAAATGTGATTGTGAAATGTCCTTCAAAATATGTAGCCGTGGACAACGTGGAAAAAGATAAAAGTTAGTAGTCACTGTGCGAATAATGCCTTATCCGAGGCTTTCTTCAAGCAACTCGACTAGGTCCTTAACTTCCTTGGTTTCATTCACACCTTTTGATTGGACCCCTTCTTCCAACATCTGCATGCAGAATGGACATGACACTCCTACCATGTTGGCTCCAGTTTGTAAAAATTGATCCGTTCTAGCATGATTAACTCGCTCCTTACCTTCTTCTTCGTACCACATGTGGCCACCTCCAGCCCCGCAACAGAAACCGTTTTCCCTGCATTTTTTCATTTCTGTTAGTTCCAACCCAGGTATTGACGCGGCTATTTTCCGAGGAGCCTCATAGATGCCATTGTGCCTGCCAAGGTAGCAAGAGTCGTGATATGCCATAGTGGTTTCAATTTCAACTACTGGCTTTATAGTACCGATTTCTATGAGATCCGAGATAAGTTCACTGTAATGTAATACTTCAAATTTTCCACCCAAATGAGGATATTCGTTCTTGATGTTATTGAAACAATGTGGGCAGCTAGTCAATATTTTTTTTACTTTGTAGCGATTGAAAGTTTCTATATTTTGTTTAGCGAGCATTTGATACAGGTACTCGTTTCCCATTCGACGAGCTGGATCTCCAGTGCAAGTTTCTTCTGACCCTAGAATAGCAAAATCAACGCTCGCCCTGTTCAAAATTGACACCAACGATCTAGGTATGCTTTGACTCCTCTGCTCAAGTGCGTTGGTGCACCCGATCCATAATAGGTATTCAGCATCTGGATTTTCCTTGAAAGTCTTTACAGATAATCCCTCGTACCAAGTTTCTCTTGTGAAGGTCGTCCCACTCCAGGGATGCCCTCTTTGTTCTAAATTGAGAAGCGCTCCTTGCGCTCCCTCTGGTATTTCAGGTTCCTCCATGACCATATATCGGCGTATGTCTATCAAGGGATGAAATGGCTCGTTACCAACAGGGCAAACTTCCGTGCAAGCTCCGCAAGTAAGGCAGTCCCACACAGCTTGTTTTTCAATTCTAGAACCGATAATGCTGGGTACGTCTTCTTCATTCTTCACAGAGGTCGCATCCGCAATGTGATATCTAAGACCTTGAACAACATGCATTGGCGAAAGAATCTTTCCGGTAATATTGGCGGGACAGGCGTCTGTACATCGGCCGCAAACCGCGCAAGCAAAGGCATCCAAAAGTTGTTTTTGGTTAAAGTCCTTCATTCTTGACGCCCCAAAAGAGTCCGCCTCTTCAAAATCTACAATTGTATTTAGTGTTCCTTTAGAATTCAGTTGACGTGCGAAGAATCCAATCGGAGCTCCCACAAGGTGCACATGCTTCGAAATAGGGATATATATGGCGAATCCTAGGATTATCACGAGATGTATCCACCAACTGGTTTGATATATTGTGGCGGCTGGGGTCGCTGAGATTCCGAGATCTATAAGCCAGCCACCAATTGAGTTGCCAATGAATGAATGGGATTCCACATTTTTTGAAGCGACGTAAAATATTTCAGCAAGAATAGTACTGATCATGAGAAGAGCAATTAGTAACAGAATTATTGCTGCTTCCCTTTTTTGAGTTAGGTCGAATCGGAGTCTGTTTGCGGTGAATATCCATCTTCTAAAGATCGCCAGAACTATAGCAGCAAGCAGAACAATGGAAAGTACATCCAGATATGCTCCAAAAATTTTTACCCCTGTTTCAGTTATGAGGGTTGTCGAAAATTTTGGGTTGACAGAGTCTCCGTAAATAAAAAGTAGGTAGCTGAGAGAGAAAGAAAGGAATCCCCAAAATATTATGGAGTGTGCAAGCCCAGCCCTGTCGTTTGCAATACTCGTACTCTCTAGGACCTTCTTTTGGCCAAATATATAAGGAAAAGCACCAAATATTCTCCTGGCCATATGGTCGGTTCTACCGGAAGGTCTTCCAGATAGAATTGGCCGAAACATTTTGAAGTATAAGATCACGAATGCTGTTCCAAAGGAGAGAACGGTCGATGCATATACTATCAACCATGTGGGCACTAATCCTAAAAATTCTACTGGTGGTACCATGAGGGTCCTCCTAAATTGTCGGGGTATGCTATCAGCATACAGGGCGGAAGCGCATTAACAATTGGTTCAATTGATTTTTAAGGTCTATATAAGTCTGGGTGATTTAGTCAGGATAAAACAGTAGAGATCGAAGACAACAAAAATGACAGCGTAACCATTGCTTTCGATCCACCATTATTTCTAGGAACAGAAGTATTGGTAATGCAGTTAACTTGAAAAGAGGAATTGTGGAAAACTGTGTTCGACTAATTCTTAGTTCATTCCCCATCGGCACTATGAAAAATCGATGGCATAGCTTCCCGTGCCAGAGTTGATAATACTGGATAGAAACGACGCTAGCACGATTAGCTAACCAAAAAAACCGTTGATTGCCGGTTCGTTCAAGAAATTTGTCGATTTGGTTCATCAGTGGGCTGAGTCTTTGAAACTAGACAAATGTTGGCTCTGCTGAAAAATTGACCGCTTTTTCGATCCATAAACTTGAAGAAAGTAAATTAGCCTCATCAAATTTTTTTGCAGCTAACTGCACCCCAAGAGGCAGTCCATCTCGATCTAAAGTATACGGTAAATTTATTGAAGGCACGCCGGCCATGGTCCAGGGGGCTTGAAATACGGGCTGACCTGTGGTGTCAGGGGTCGGGGCGCCCGACATTGCTGTGGGAGAAAGGAGGATATCGATATTTTGCAACGCTCGCTCAACGGCCAAATGTAGCCTGCGTTGTGTTTTTTTTGCATTGATGTAATCAACAGCATTCGTCTGTTGTCCGGTCTCGATTATTTTTCTTACGTGCGGGGCATAGTCATCGGGTCTGATTTTGAAATTTTCACTGTGTGTGCTCGCTCCTTCAGAGGTCATGATAACGTGGTGACTTGAGAGGGCCTCTTCAAAATCTGTTTCGATGGCAATGTTTTTTATGAATGCTCCTTCTTTGGAAAGTTTATCAATTAGATTCATTAAAGCGGACCAAGTTTCGCTATCGGACTTCGTTGAATAATATTGGTCCACAATGCCTATTCTTGGTGGTGATATTTCTTTTAAAGGTTCTGAATATTGCGGTATTCTGGTTTGGACCGAACCTTCGTCTTTCTCGTCAAACTTCGCTAGGCACTGAAGCAAAATTGCTGAATCTTCGACGCTTTTAGTGAACCATCCCATCGTATCTAATGAAGGTGCGACAGGATAAACTCCAAATTTACTGACCAGTCCATGGGTTGGCTTAAGCCCCACGAGACCATTGTAGGCGGCAGGCCTTAGTACGGATCCAGCTGTTTGCGAACCAAGCGAGGCGGAGAAATAACCGGATGCCAAGCCTGCTGCAGAGCCGCTACTAGAGCCCCCTGGCGTTCTAGATAAATTCCAAGGATTTTTGGTTGGGGGTGGGTCACCGCACGCAAACTGGGTTGTTACAGTTTTCCCCATGATCACGGCGCCAGCTTCACGGAGTAATTTTACTGGTTCAGAATCATAGGCACTTCTGAAATCTTGATAGATTGGCGAGCAGCAAGTAGTTTTCATATCTTTGGTGAAGTAGATGTCTTTGACACCAATCGGAATACCGTGTAGAGGTCCTTTGTAGATTCCGGAACTTATCTCAGATTCACAAATTCGTGCAGAATTCATAGCAAGTTCAGGATCCATGGTTACCCAAACATTAAGTTTGTCTTCCCAAGACTCCGATACTTTTAGGAAAGATTGCATCAGTTCAACAGGTGAAATGTTCCTGGACTGGAGAGCGTATGAGGCTTCAGTTATAGCCATATTTTGGATCTTTGACATCCTAGTGCCTCCCTGACCACAATTATGCGAACCTTAATCCATTCTCTAAATGGAGATGCTAGTAAGTTGGAAGATTATACGGCAGAGGTATCGAGACATGTGCCCGTCGTGGTATCTAGTATGTAAATTCGGAGTCGGTCGTTTGTATCGATATGTCTGAATCACCTCAGGCGAGGGTCAGATTTCAACCTAAGGTGGAGATATCGTACGATATTTGAACTGATTGATCGGAGTATGGGCGAATAGACAATTTCGGTAAGAATCGGGACAGAAATATTATGAGGGCATAGAGAACTCGCCCTGAGTTGCAACCAGTATGAAATTGAAACAGTTGACTTTTTAGTTGGGTCCGGCTGGTATCTCAGGAATGCAGATCGGGTGATTCGCCCAAGTGGACTTCTTAATATTAGGTCTATCTAAAAAGTGAGAGAGACTTTTAAGGCTCCATCTGTACGGTTGTTAGCGAGGTCAAAAGCATCTTGTATGTCCCAAATCGGGAATTGATGAGTGACGAATGGAGCCATGTCAATATCACCTTTTTTAATATAGTCTACGGCCAGTTGAAAGGCGGGTAACCCAGGCTCATCCTGCCCTCTGAAAACAGAATGCATTTGTACGCATTTCCTGAAAAACATATCCCAGTCAAATGGGATGCGTTCAGCCGTAGGCGGTAGCCCAAAGGCGGCGATCCTGCCAAATATTTTTACAAGATCCAGTGACTGATTAAGGGCCTCTACGCTGCCTACCGCCTCTATCACTAAATCAGTTCCTTCTCCGTTAGTTATATCCATGATGGCTTCGGTAGCCTCATCGCCTGTGACTGCTATAGCATGATCTATACCCATGTTCCTACCTGCAGCGAGCCTTTCAGGGACCGGTTCGATGCCGATTATTTTGTGTGCCCCCATTTTCCTCAACATGAAATCATGGAATAGCCCGACAGACCCTTGACCAATTACTGCAACAGTTTTACCCACTAGAGAAGGTAGCCTTTGACATCCGAACACTACTGTTCCTAGCTGCTGAGCCATAAGTAAATGTGACAATGGTATTCCTGAAGGTAGTCGGAGAAGGAATTGGGGATCTATCAGTTGGAATTCTGCGAAACACTTGGACTGCCATATTGCTGGAGCTGTGAGAACTAGTTCCCCCGGTTGATATCCCGTGTCTCCACCCTCTACTACCTCACCTATCCCCTCGTGACCCGGATAGCCGTGGGGGAGTGGAAATTCTGATACATTCCATCCCATATAGGAAATATGCAGATCGCTTCCACATATTGATGCGAGATTTGTTTTGACTAATACCTTCCCTCGTTCGGTAGATGGAATAGGGATTTCTTCACAAGTCCATTGGCCAAGTCCAGTTGCGATTGCCGCAGGCATTTTGGTCATTTACGAGGCTCCTTCTTAGCGGGTCAAAAGCTGGCAGTGTCTCTTTGTAGAGAAATTGTCTGCTCCTCTTTTCGTATGTGTCAAGGATTCTCAACATCGAATCTGTCAATGATAGCCGTGGTTGGTGATATGCTGGATTGATGAACGGTACATGTAATAGATGGATTTTTCTGGGATCGATTATGGGCTTTTTCGCTGTACTTTTTGGCTCTGCTGGAGCTCACTGGCTGGAACCATATTTACATGGACGGTATGGTAGTATTTTTGACACAGCTTTCAGGCTTCATTTGATCCATTCAGTAGTGATTATCGTAGCGACTCTTGTGATGAGGAACGCTGGCCGAACTATTTTATTGTCATCTAGCTTATGGTTTTTTATATTTGGCACAATAATCTTTTCGGGAAGTTTGTACCTTTATTCAATTACCCATTGGAAATTTTTTGGGGCTGCAGCTCCAGTGGGAGGATTCACACTAATGCTAGGATGGATTGCGTTAGCCCTTGGGGCACTGAAGTCGTATAGGAACACATAGGAGAGACGTGATTATAAGTATGATCCGTACTGGAATTGTCATTGGTAGCATTGAGGGCTCTACTCGCTTTTGCAGTGATTTTGTGGTCCCCCACTCTTGAGGTATACGCAATTAGAAGGGCTCACTCTAGTCTTTCTTGTTGACAACGTTACCGATACCGTTATGGAAACAGTCAAGAGAGAAGTGAAGAATCTAAAGTCTGCCCTAGGAATGCCTGTAAACCGGTTTACTTGATACGTACATGACCCTGCTGGAGACTGGTTAGAATTTATCGAGGATGGGTCGAAAGCCTGAGAAGCTATTCTACTAATTCAGAGGGATTCGTTTTCACTAATTTTGTAATTTCCTCGGTAGACATTCCGGCTTCCAGCAAAGTTGCGATGGCCATTCGCATTCCTTCAGACGGCGGAGGATTCATCCACTGTCCAAAGTCGGTGGTGACAATGCATTTATCGACTCCTAGTCGCCTAATAATCTGCACCATCGTATTAGGGGTCATATTGCCACTGCCGGACATGCACTCCAAAAAGGTTTGTTCCATGTAGGAACCAAGTGAGACCATTTGTAACATCTCGTCTTCTGTCAATGATCCGTGCGAATGTGTAGCGATCATTTTGGTGATGCCTTGAGACTGGGCTTCGTCAAAAAGAGTAATGGTTTCGGAGGGGGAGATATGACCCGAAGCCAGAACCATTTCATTCTTGGCGACTATCTCGATTATTTCAAGTGATTTCTCGGTGAGTTGGCCGTCATTGTCGGTTATTTTGATTCCCTCACTGTTTTCGTGTCTCTCCCTCCAATGATTTGCATCATAGGTTGGCATGCAAACTACCTTTGCGCCCAAGTTGGCGGACACTTGGACAGCCTCAGGATTGATACCTCCAACCGATCTGTTGAGTACAATTGCCCCGAAAACTTTTAGTCCCGGATACATTCGCCTGAGCGCATATGCGAGAGGGGCTGTAGGGTATTCGTGGGATTTTAATACGAAACCACCCATTTCAGCCTCATATGCTGATCTCGAAGTTTCAAGAGCGTCCATTCTTCTCTCTTGAGAGTCAGGGGCAGCATGAACATGCAAGTCAAAAGAGCCTCTCAAAAGTTTCTGAATTTCAGAGTTCATATCTAACTCCGTGTGGTTTGTTTTCAACTGTACTACTTAGAAGTTTTGGCAGTTCTCTCATATCGCTGAAAGTAGAAGCACCATTACTTTGAAGGATCGGGCCATTATTGCTAGGAGCATAACCTATCAGCCTCATCCCTGCAGATACAGCGGCCTTTACACCGGGAACTGCGTCTTCAACAACGATTGATGAATCCGGTGTAGAACCCATCCTCTCACAGGCGTAAAGGAAAAGGTCCGGCGCAGGCTTTCCTTTTTTTACGTCGCTGGAGCTAAAAACATTTCCCTCAAAGAATCGAAGAAGGCCTGTCAGGCTTAATGTTTTTTGAATTTTCTCATGTGGGCCGCTAGATGCAACGCACATCGGGAATGGAAGTTGGTTCAAAACACATTCAATTCCACTTACCGGCTTGAGCTCTGAATCGAATGTTTGAAACAATCTTTCAGTGTATGTCGCGTAAAGACCTTCCGGAGGTTCTTTTCCCAGTCTACGTGCGATGATCTTTAGGGTGTCCTCCCAAGACCGTCCCAAAAACATTTCTATTGACTGGCTGAAAGTGGTGTGAAGGCCAATTTCTGTTAATAAGTCAGCAAGTACCCGATTTGAAATTGGCTCGCTATCAACGAGCACCCCGTCGCAATCAAATATGATGAGTGGTTCTGGAATTGTCGGCATTTTCGAAGATATCTCTTGTTGATAATTCTATTTGTTAGGATCGAGTTTCAGAAATTTGATTAAGTTTGAATGGATATTACCAGAGCCAGCTAGTGTTCGAGATGAAAGGGCTTGTGGATACTTTAAAATAGCAGTTTCCAATCTCAAAATTATAAATGGCTTCAGATTGAAATACTTAGTTGCCAAATGTTTGGGTTGTTTTACAATATAAAGTTCTTCTATTGAGTCTATTGAAGTATAGTGGTTAATCATTGATTTGGTCTTGGTGTTCTTTAAGAGACCCCTAGAAAATGATTCAAATTTGCTGAAGAAAATAAAGGGCTCGACTATTCTACCCGGCAATATCTTATGTTTTGGACGGCCCCTATTACCCTTCAAATATCTTTTTGGGATGAGTTCTCCAATAAATATATAGAGGATATGCACGATATTATTAAAGTTGACACGTGACGAATCAACTATGTATGATTAACTCGAATTATTGTTGAAGATCACCGGTTTTTGGAAGATTTCATAATAAGGCTGCATATGACGAATAGACACTTTTCTAGTTTGGGTAGGTCACGTAACGTCACCAACCGTAGAGTTATCAGATTAGGTGTGGCAACAGGGCCTAAGAAGGTATCTACAGATGACCCCAGGCGAACAGGCTTACCCCACGACGGGTTATATGTCATAAGTGTTGCTGCTAGGTTGTTGGAAATGCACCCGCAGACGCTGAGGAAATATGAACGTGCAGGTTTAGTGCGCCCCTCTCGGACAGTCGGCATGTTGCGGTTGTATTCAGAAGAGGACATCGTGCGGCTGAGGCTTATAAAGCATTTGGTGGGTGAGCTCGGATTGAATATCGTTGGAGTAGAGGTAGCTCTAGGAATGTTCAATCAAATGCTAAGGATCAAGTCAGGGCTGAATCAAATAGAAAGCAGTGATGTCAGGACATTTTTAGAGAATTGTTTGGAAGAAATGTTTGCTGTTTTGAGGGTAAGACCATAGCGCCGAGAATAACCATCGACGCGATGAAATACATGGATCGGAGTAAAAGTAATTTATGGGCGAAGAAAAAGAAGAGAGTTTGGAAGAGCACTCATCGCTGCCGGGTGAAGGCAGCGAAATATCCGAAACGAGCAAAACCGAGCCTAATCAGCCCGAATTGCGAGATAGTTTTGAGGAAGCCTTAAGAGAGAAAGAGCAATTTAGAGCTATGGCACAGAGGGCACAGGCCGATCTTGTTAACTATAGAAACCGTGTATCTCAAGAACTTGAGGAGTCACGAAGAGCTGTAAAATTTAATATATTAAACAGATTTTTAAAAGTAGCGGATGATCTGGCGTTGGCTGTAGAGAATATCCCCGAAGATGCTGACAAAAGTTGGTTGGAAGGCATGTCTCTCGTGCAACGTAACCTTGAAAATACCTTTGAGGCCGAGGGGGTGCATAAGATTGATTCACTAGGCTCATTATTTGATCCACATGAACACGAAGCCTTGATGTATGAAGAGCAGCCAGATGTAGAAGAGGGGGTTATCGTCAACGTAATCCAGGAGGGGTATCGGATATCCGATAGGATATTGAGACCTGCCAGAGTGGTTGTTGCTCAGGCAGCAGTCCAAGAGCAGGATGAAGCTGAAAATAATACACATGAAAGTTGTCAGAGTGGGCAGCCAGCTTCACAGGAATCGACAAATAGAGAGGCTGAACAGTCAACAGAACAGGAGGACAGCTGATGCCGAAGATTCTCGGTATAGATTTAGGAACTACCAATTCATGTATGGCAATCATAGAAGGTGGGGAACCTAGAGTAATTGAAAATGTTGAAGGGACAAGGACCACGCCTTCCGTGGTCGGAATAAACCCCCGCTCGGACGAGCGTTATGTGGGTACAACAGCGAAGCGGCAAGCGGTCACTAATCCAGATAACACAGTTTTCTCAGTAAAACGTTTCATGGGTATGAAGTTTGGTGATGACTCTATTGGGCGGAACACATCCTTAGTTCCATACAAGGTTGTGGAGCATACCAACGGAGACGCCCACGTGGAGATGGGAGGTAAGGCTTATGCGCCACCTGAAGTTTCCGCAATGGTTTTGCAGAAGTTGAAGCAAGACGCAGAATCCAAGTTGGGAGAAGACATCACTCAGGCTGTTATCACAGTTCCGGCTTACTTTAATGATAGTCAGCGGAATGCAACTAGGGATGCGGGTAAAATAGCTGGGCTGGAAGTACTCCGCATTATAAATGAGCCCACTGCTGCGGCTCTTGCCTACGGTTTAGATGATGACAAAGATCAGACTATCGCAGTATTCGATTTAGGAGGAGGAACTTTCGATATCACTATTCTTCAAATAGGTGATGGCGTTTTTGAGGTCAAGGCTACGAATGGTGATACTCACTTGGGCGGAGATGACTTCGATCAGTCGATCATAAATTGGATAAGTGATAAATTCAAACAGGATCAAGGTATAGACCTCCAGACTGATCGTATGGCTTTGCAAAGACTAAGAGAGTCTGCGGAAAGAGCGAAGATCGAACTATCTACTTTAATGCAAACTGAGATTAATCTCCCGTTTATCACAGCTGACGCTTCAGGGCCTAAGCACCTCGTCGAGACCCTTCAGCGTTCTACTTTGGAACAACTCGTCGATGATCTTATAAAAAGAACCATAGATCCCTGTAAGCAGGCCATGGAGGACGCTGCAGTTTCTAAGGGTGAGATTGACGAGGTAATTCTTGTTGGAGGGATGACACGAATGCCTGCAGTTCAACAAGCTGTCGAAGAATACTTTGGAAAAGATTCTCATCAAGGGGTGAATCCTGACGAGGTAGTCGCTGTAGGTGCTGCGGTGCAAGCTGGAGTTCTTCAAGGAGATGTCCAAGATATACTCTTGCTTGATGTGACTCCCCTGACCTTAGGTATTGAAACTTTAGGAGGAGTGACGACTGCGCTAATCCCTAGAAATACTACGATCCCTACTTCGAAAAGTGAAACATTCACTACAGCATCTGATAATCAACCATCTGTTGAAGTCCATGTACTTCAAGGTGAAAGGCCTATGTCATCGGAAAATAAGACCATTGGGCGGTTCAATTTGGACGGAATACTTCCGGCAGCGAGGGGTGTTCCCCAAGTAGAAGTGACTTTTGATATTGACGCTAATGGAATATTAAATGTCTCAGCCCAAGATAAAGGTACGGGTAAAGAGCAGAGTATAACTATAACGGCTAGTTCTGGCTTGTCACAGGATGAGATTGACAGAATGGTTAATGAGGCTGAACAGCATGCTGAAGAAGATAACAGAAAGCGCCAAACTGTAGAAATTCGAAACAGTGCCGAATCAGCTGTATACGCGGCCGAGAATATGCTAAAAGAAAATGAAGAACACGTTACGGAAGAGTTGCGATTAGAAGTGCAGGGTAAATTGGAAGCGGTTAAACAGGCTCTTGAGGGAGAAGACATGGCTTTAATGGAAAGCCGACTTCAAGAGTTACAAGAAGCCGTCCAAAAAGTTGGACAAGAAGTCTATAGTAAAACGGGCAGTGTTCCTGGTGAAGACGATGTCAACACTGAAACTTCAGAGACCGACGACCCTGATAACACCGTGGAAGGTGAGTTTAGAGAGGTCTAATTTTCTTAATAATAACGGAACGCACCGCGAGAAGAAGCTAATTCACACTCATGGTGCGTTCAGCCTATAATACGTGGTAAGCGAGTAGGTGCTGCCGCATTACATCTTCTGCGAAGTCGTTTCCTACGTCTCTCCAAACGGAATGAATGTGATTGGCTCCATTCTGCCTGTTGTCGAATTCAACTACGAAATCTCCGCCATGTAGTCGGTAGTAATGTTCCTTACCAGATTCTGTTCCTCCGGCCCAGGCAAAGAATACGTTATCCACACCGAATTGTTCTAGCTCCGACATTTTTCGCGAGGCAAGCTCTTCAGGCACCTGGTTCACATATTCAGAGATTAGGCTGGTAGCTATTTCTTTTTGGATGCTGCTCATTTTTGAAAGTGGTAGCCCTTCTTCCTTCGGTAAACTTACCTTGCTGCTATTGTAAGTGAGAATGTCATATGGAGCTTCCCCGTATATGATCGCTTTGTTCTTCTGGCTTTTGTCGAGGCTATTTAGGAGGTCGAAGGCGATATCTTCCCTGGCATCAAGTATTCTCAGCCCGGACTTCGGGCCACTCGGTACGATGGCGGGGTTTGCACCAAAGAAGAAAGGTGTCATTGAAATTACTTTCCCGTTCCAAACGCTGAAGTGCAAAGAAACATGGTGGCCTTCTGCCCTCCACGCCCACGGATCCTTCCCGTCAGGTTCTCCAAATATTGTGAAATAATATAGTTCAGAATCCCTTTTGAAAGATGTTACGCCGCGCTCTTTCTCCAAGGGTCCCAACACATTTTCTAGTTCAATAATTTTATATGATGCATCAACAATAATTGTCCTGTCATTTATTTTTTTTAGCTTAACTTGATCTTCATCAGCATCGTGCTCATCTTCAATTTCACCAACGATTTCTTCAACTAAATCTTCAATAGTCACTAATCCATCTACGCCCCCAAATTCATCTACAACTAAGCCCATATGAATTTTTGATAATCTCATTCTTTTTAATAATTCTAAAATAGGAGATTGAGGAGCTACATATAAGACTTCACGTAATATTGAACTAATATTGAAATTATATTGATCAACTGTAATGAAATCCTTTATATGAAAAAAACCAAGTGCATTATCAAGATTTTGTTCAAATACTGGCATTCTTGAATGGCTTTCACTTTCAATTACTGAAAGGATTTCATGATAACTTTGATTTTTTTCAACAGATATGATTTCACCTCTTGGAACCATCACATCTTCAACACTTATTTCACCTAGTTTTAATATATTTTTTATTAAGTTTTTTTCATTATTTTCATCCAAATCAGCTAAATGTTTTTTCTCTTCAGCTCCCGAAGCAATGAAATTTAATATTTCTTGTTTTGTAGATTCGCTTGATAAAAGTTTTTTAATTATCCAATTTTTCCAAGAAAATGTTATGTCTGTCATTATAATAAGTAAGGATTTTGTAATCCAATTT
>ENA-UPTF01001856-UPTF01001856.1-marine-metagenome-genome-assembly--contig:-NODE-1856-length-12859-cov-2.933031_pt1 | contig 12859 bp, 9 predicted proteins | sample MGYA00238166_ERZ767019 | MGnify/ENA primary metagenome ERZ767019 (study PRJEB28930, sample SAMN06266391) | marine metagenome | isolation source: Sea water from 250 m depth | place: Atlantic Ocean | study...
GGCCATAATCGTAAAGAGATCAATGATGCAATTACTAAGCAACTTTCGACTCTGGGTTACTCGCCAGGGTTTCAATATGGCCATCCTTTAAGTTTTGAATTAGCGACTAAAGTAGTAGAACTGACGCCAGCTGGATTAGATAAAGTCTTTTTTACTGACTCAGGTTCCGAAACTGTAGAAACTGCTTTGAAAATCGCGCGAGGATACTGGCGCAATCTAGGGCAGCCCAGTAAGACTAAATTTATCGGTCGTCATCGAGGCTACCATGGTGTAAATTTTGGTGGCGTGAGTGTCGGTGGTATTGGATTCAATAGAAAATTGTTTGGGCAATCCGTTGATTCCGATCATATTCCCCATACTGTCCTGGAAGAAAACAAATTCAGTCGAGGTATGCCAGAAATCGGTGCTCATTTGGCGGATGAGCTCGAAGAGTTAGTTATTCTCCATGATGCTTCGAATATTGCTGCAGTTATCGTCGAGCCAATGTCAGGAACTTCAGGGGTATTGCCTCCACCGAAAGGCTATTTAAATCGTCTACGTGAGATCTGTGACAAGCATAATATTCTTCTAATTTTCGATGAAGTCATCACTGGTTTTGGTCGCATGGGCTCACTAACCGGTGCAGAAGAATTCGGTGTTACTCCAGACATAATGACTCTAGCCAAACAGATTACCAACGGCATACAGCCATTAGGCGCCGTAGTGGTTGGTTCAAATATTTATGAAGCATATATGGAAAAAGGGGGTCCTGATTACATGGTAGAGTTTCCCCATGGCTACACTTACTCCGCACACCCAGTCGCCTGTGCCGCCGGTATAGCAGCTCTTGATTTATTGGTTAATGAAAATCTGGTGCAGGTAGTAAAAGAAATGTCGACTACCTTCGAAGATGCAGTTCACAGTCTTAAATCTGCTCCATTCGTCACTGATATCAGAAACTATGGTTTCGCGGCCGGCTTATCGCTGGAACACTATCCAGGCGAGCCGCTGCGTCGTCCTTTTGAAATTGGCTTAAAGTGTTTTGAAAAAGGATTCTATATTCGGTGGGGTGCAGATACTCTGCAAATGGCACCTCCATTTAGTGCGAGTAGAGAACAAATAGATGCATTTGTGAATGCAGTAGGGGAATCTCTCAATGAGCTCGCTTGAATTAGCAGACGTTGATCAGTTTGAACTACCTGTTCTTGGTCATTTTATCGATGGCCAGGAAATTTCTGGTGATGGAAGAACTATTGACGTATTCAATCCGGCCACCGGTAGGGTTAGCAAGCGAGTCGCGATGGCCGATGCGGAAACCTTTGAACGAGCATTGCTCGCAGCACAACGAGCCTATCCTGCCTGGCGCCACACACCACCACAAAAGCGCGCACAAATTATGTTTCGCTTTAAGCAATTGCTGGAAGAACATGCTGAGGAGATTTGTGCGCTGGTTACTGCAGAGCATGGAAAAGTTATAGATGATGCTCGCGGTGAACTTGGTCGAGGCATCGAAGTTGTGGAATATGCCTGTGGTATTTCTGAATTGTTAAAAGGTGAATTCTCCAAGAATGCTGGCCCTAATATCGACAGCTGGTCTGAGTTTCAACCGCTAGGGATAGTTGCGGGAATAACACCATTTAATTTTCCTGTCATGGTCCCCATGTGGATGTTTCCTTTAGCAATTGCCTGTGGCAACACCTTTATTCTGAAACCGTCAGAGCGAGATCCTTCACCTTCTATATACATAGCAAAGTTACTTTCTGAAGCTGGAATCCCTAATGGCGTCTTTAATGTTTTAAATGGCGATAAAGAAACTGTCGATATGCTGCTTAGCGATGAGCGCATTCAAGCGGTAAGTTTTGTAGGTTCCACTCCTATTGCTGAATCGATCTATCAGAAAAGCACCGATGCTGGCAAACGAGTGCAGGCTTTAGGCGGTGCAAAAAATCACGCCGTAGTTATGCCTGACGCAGATGTTGATAACGCAGTGAGTGCACTTATGGGTGCAGCATATGGTTCTTGCGGTGAACGTTGCATGGCAATTTCCGTTGCAGTGTGTGTAGGTGAGGAAGTAGCAGACAAAGTAGTTACGCGCTTAGAGAGTCGTATCAAGAAATTGAAAATTGGTCCTGGCGAAGATGCGTCCAACGATATGGGACCACTAATCACAAAAGATGCGCTGGCAAGAATTTATTCCTATATTGAACAAGGCTTAGAACAGGGCGCCGAGCTGATCGTTGATGGACGCAACTTGGTTATTCCGGATCATGAAAATGGTTTTTTTATTGGCGGTTGTTTGTTTGACGAAGTCACAGAAAACATGAGCATCTATACGGACGAAATATTCGGGCCGGTGCTTTGCGTTGTGCGGGTAAAAGATCTGGACGAAGCTATGACGCTCATTAACAAACACGAGTATGGTAACGGAGCATGTGTGTTTACCCGCGATGGAGAAACTGCTCGTTACTTTACCGACAATATTCAGGTAGGCATGGTTGGAGTAAACGTCGCTTTGCCAGTTCCGGTGGCCAGCCAAAGCTTCGGCGGTTGGAAGCGGTCGCTCTTTGGCGATCTTTATGTCTACGGCCCCGACGCGATTCGTTTTTATACCCGCCGCAAGACTATGACCCAACGCTGGCCCGCCTCAGATAAAACGGAGAAAGCTAAATTTAGTTTTCCAGCTTTATAATTATCCCTTCGGAATAATTATAAAGCGTTAGCGATGCCCATTAAATTAGCAGTGCTTTTTAATTCACATTGACTAAACTTAAAAAGCCAGATTGAATCCTCTCAATCTGGCTTTTTTATTGCCGGCCCTGTAGCTCAACATCCCTAAATACCACTTGAAAAATCGGACAGTTCGCGTAGTTTGAGGGGGGTTCAGATTCTCTTCTGACAAACAAAGTCCGGATGGGGGAGGATTCAATGAAAAACAGCGTGTTAGCTCTATTCAGTTTCTTAATCGGTGGGTTTTTGCTTGCGCCTGTTGTTACGGGGCAACAAGCAGATATTCCCCGAACCGAGAACGGTCATCCTGATTTCCAGGGAACGTACACCTATCGCACCATTACTCCTCTGAATCGCCCTAGAGAGCTCGAACATTTAGAAGTATTAACTGCCGAACAGGCTATGGAATGGGAAGAGTTCGAGCTACGCCGACAAAATCGAGACTTGATTATCGACTCGGTTGGCGGGGCCGGTTATCCACCTGGAGTGATTTCCTATAACAATTTTTGGTATGAACGTGGCGAGAACACTGTGGCCGATCGCAGAACTTCATTAATCTATGATCCGCCTAATGGTCGTTTGCCGGCTTTAAATGAAACAGGGCGAGAAAGAGCTCAGGTCCGAGCTGAAAACAGGAGACTGAGTATCGGGCCAGAAGGTCGTACTCTAGCTGACCGTTGCTTGATGAGCGGAGGCGCTGGGCCACCCATCGTGCCTGGCGCATACAATAACAATATTCAGATTGTGCAAACTAAGGATCACATAATGATTCTTAGCGAAATGATTCATCGTGCGCGCATTATCCGTTTCGATGATGAGCATCAAACACGTCATACCAAATGGGACGGTGATGCTATAGCACGATTCGAAGGCGATACGCTGGTCATTAATACACGTCATTTTTATTATCATGACAATGGCCGCGGCGCATCGGATCAAATGATTTTGGAAGAACGCATTCGGCGTGTCGATGAGACCACTCTCGAATACGATTTCACTATCGAAGATCCGCTGTCCTGGGATCGACCCTGGTCAGCAAAATTTCCATTACGTTTCATCGGTGATCCAGTGTATGAATATGCCTGCCATGAAGGTAATCACGGTCTGGCAGGAATTCTTGCCGGTTGGCGTCGTTACGAATCCATGGGAATGAATGGTAATGGAACACCAATAGAAGAAGACTGATTTAAAAAGGTACGGAGAATAAGGTAATGAGATTTCTACGAATTAAGATAACCGGATTAAGCAGTTTGATTGCCTTAGGGTTATCTTTAAACTTGTATGGTCAAGCGCTGCCTGGACCTGATCCTTTGCAAATGGAAATTGCACCAGACCTTGGTTACATCCCAGTCAAACATGGCCTTGATATTCCGCACAATATTGAGTTAGGTGCTGCAACAAGTGTGGTATGGACTGAAGAAGACCACCTAATTCTATTTAACCGTGGACCAAATCCCTTAATGGAATTCGATCCTCGGGGAAATTTGTTACGCACATGGGGGCAGGGTGATTACATCCGACCCCATGGTATGCGACTGGACCCTCAAGGCAATATTTGGACTACCGATGTAAATGGCCACACTGTTCGCAAGATGAATCTGGACGGTCAGGTGTTGCTTACCATCGGCACGCACGGTGAGGCGGGTGAACCTGAAGATGGGTTACTGTTCGAGCCAACTGATCTCACCATCAACAACGAGGGTGAGGTATTTATTCTGGTCGGTCACGGTCGCGGTACACCTCAGTTGCTTAAATATGACCGCATGGGTAACTTTATGAAGAAGTGGGGCGGTCCCGGAACAGGTCCTGGTCAGTTTGATACTCCTCATTCTATCGTCGTCGATGATGAAGGTTTAATCTATGTGGCAGACCGACAAAACCGTCGCATTCAAATATTCGACGATGAGGGTGCCTACATCAAAGAGTGGCAATACAAGGGTTTACCTTGCGGGTTACATTTTGATGAAGGTGGTACTTTGTGGATGGTCAGTGGATTTGCTGGTGAGATATTAAAACTGGATGAAAACGGAAAAGTCTTAGCAGCAACGGGAGAGCCAGGGAAAGCTCTCGGAGAATTCGGTGAAGCCCATTACATGACTATTGCGCCGGGTGGTGTAATCTACGTTGCAGACACCATCAAGCCTGATTTGCACAAGTTTATTCATCGCGGCACGCATTGAATTTGATCATCACTAAAAAACAGGAGCTCCAAGCAAGCTCCTGTTTTTGTTTCTGCATTTTTGTTTTTCCACTGTCTCTGGCTCAGCCGAAGAGTTTGTCCAAAGCTTTAAACTGATCTAATACATGGGGTGATGAACACCATCTACCAGATTGCCGCAGATACCGTACTCTTAATACATGCCAGCATCGTGCTTTTCATAGTGCTTGGTTTAGTTTTAGTTATTATTGGTGGGTTTCTTCAGTGGAAATTTGTTCGCTATCGCTGGTTTCGTTTTCTGCATTTATTAGCGATTGGCGTAGTGGTACTTCAGGCCTGGTTAGGAAGGCTTTGTCCCCTTACTACTCTGGAAATGTGGTTGCGGGAACAAGCAGGTGGAGAGGGGGGTTATGAAGAATCCTTCATGCAATATTGGCTACAGGAATTCCTGTACTACGAGTTTCCGCTTAGGGTATTTGCAATTGCTTACACGAGTTTTGGTCTTGCCGTAGTTGCTACCTGGTTTCTGGTTCCGCCTGCTAAAAAGAACGAGCCCGTTTAGACGCTCGCCGATTGCATAATATTCCAGAGCCTGTTTGGTGTGACTGGCATATCCACATGGCGAACGCCCTGATCTTTTAAGGCATTCACGATGGCATTAATTATTGCCGGTGGTGCTCCGATAGCTCCGGCTTCACCTGCACCCTTAATACCTAACGGATTAGTCTTACAGGGAACCTTATTTAGATCGAAACGAATCGGCGGAAAGTCATCTGCCCGTGGCATGGTGTAATCCATAAAGCTGGCGGATAGAAGCTGTCCGGAATCGGATTCGTATTGGCAGCTTTCTAGAAGTGCTTGACCTAGGCCCTGTCCGATGCCGCCATGAACCTGACCTTCTAATAACAGTGGATTTATTACATGTCCGAAGTCATCCACCACAGTGTAATCAACAATTTCGATTTTTCCGGTCGCTTTGTCAATTTCTAACTCACATACATGAGTGCCGTTAGGATATGTGGCTTCTTCTGGTGCGAATGACTCTTTTTCGTCGAACGCTGAATCGTCATCTGTGGCAGCAGCTTTGGCAACTTCGTGAAAAGTTTGTACTCGATCGGTACCAATGATTCGAAATACACCGTTATCGAATTCAACGTCACTTACAGCAGTTTCTAACAATTCGGCAGCAATAAGTTTTGCCTTCTCAATAATTTTTTCTGATACGGAGCTAATAGCAGCGCCGCCCACCGGGACTGAACGCGAACCCATGGTGCCGCCACCGGTTTCAATTAAATCGGAATCTCCTTGCACGATTGATACTTCTTCGAAGGCAACTCCCAAGCGTTTGCAGAGAATTTGTCGGAAGGCGGTTTCATGCCCTTGTCCATTAGATAATGTTCCAATGTAGAGAGTGATATGACCATCATTCGCTACTTCAAGTCGTGCCTGCTCCGGCGATCCACCTGCGCAGCGTTCTATGTAACTGGCTAATCCGATACCCAGCAGCTTACCCCGTGATTTGGCAGCCTTACGTCTGGATTCGAAATCGTCCCAGTTAGAAAGTTTCAGTGCATCTTCTAGGTTCTGCTGAAAGTTTCCGGAATCATAGTTTGATCCTAACGGTGTAGAGAAAGGCATCTGTTCTTCTCGAATGAAGTTGCGCTTGCGAATTTCATCAGGAGAAATCCCTAAGTCGAAGGCAGCAACATCTAACAATCTTTCTATGGCATAGATTGCCTCGGGTCGACCAGCACCACGATAAGCATCCACCGGAGCGGTATTCGTAAATACACCCTGGACTTCCACGTAGGCGGTAGGAACGGCATAGCAACCTACCAACATTGGAACACCAGCGGAGGTTGCAACAAAAGGAGCAAAATTTGAGAGGTAGGCGCCAAGATTTGCGACGGTATTAACCTGTAAACCAAGTATCTTTGCATCACTATCTAAAGCAACTTTTAAATGACTCACGTGATCGCGGCCATGGCTATCACTCATAAAGGCTTCGCTGCGCTCGGAAATCCATTTAACCGCACGACCAAGTTTGCGAGCCGCGAATAATTGGCACACATACTCAGGAAATAGAAAAATTTTCATACCAAAGCCGCCGCCAACATCGTTACAAGTAACATGAATATCTTCTTCGGCAACATTGAAAATTTGCGTGGCCAGTAAACTGCGCATGACATGCACACCCTGACATGATACGCAGAGAGTTAGTCGGCCTGTACCTTCTTCTATGGACGCTACTGCGCCGCGAGTTTCCATAGAGGTAGGCACAAGTCGATTATTTACTAATTCTAATTCCACTACATGACTGGCTTCGGCGAATGCCTTATTAGTGGCATCCGCATCACCATCTTCCCAGTCGAAACATTGATTCTTAGCAGCTTCTCCCCAAACCAGGTTTGCGTTGTCAGCCATAGCCTGGTTTGTTTCCACAACAGCTGGTAATAAATCGTAATTGACCCAAATTGCTTCGACGGCATCCAGTGCCTGTAAACGACTTTCTGCAATAACAACAGCAACTGCATCGCCGACATATCGAACTCGGTCTTCTGCTAAAGCAGGTCTCGGGGGCATTATGCAATTAGAGCCATCTTTATTGGAGGCAGGCGCCATGCAGGGAATATCGCCAATTCCCTCCGCTTTAAGATCGGCTACTGTGTAGATTGCGAGCACGCCTGGTAAGGAACTGGCATCTGCGGTGTCTATGGAAGTTATTTTTGCATGCGCATGTGGTGATCGAACAAAGGCCGCATAACATTGATCTTCTACATGCACATCCTCGACGTATCGCCCTTCACCAGACAGTAATCGATCATCTTCATATCTAGTTGCTGCTTGACCAATTCCAAACTTCTGCATTGCATTGTTCCTTAGCTGATTCCTTTGTGAAGAGGAAAGCTATCACAGTGGAGTACGGTTGGGAAAAATTGCCGAGTACTATCAAAAGGTTTTAGACGAGCGGGATGGAATGGCGCATCCCGATCAATACACTGAAGAAGAGGATCAATTTAAAATAATTCGACCAGGCTCTCGGTTGGCAGCACCTATTGTGTCGGTAAGTGAGTCGCCTAGTTCCTGTCTTTTTGCATTGGCAAGTGCAGTCAGGCGCTGAACCACTTCCGGATGTTGATCAGCAACATTGCGCTGTTCGCCAATATCTGTGCTCAAGTCGTACAACTCTAAACCCGTTGCTACATCATCGTTATATCGTCCTGGTATACCATCCAGTCCTGGCACTTGCCCTTCTAGGGTTCGATACGCATGAGGAAAATGCAGTTTCCAATTTTCACTGCGTACTGCCTGCAACTCATTGCTACGAAAATAAAAGAAGTAAGCTTCATGTACAGCGGCAGAATCAATTCCTGTAATCAGATTGAAAATTGACTTGCCGTCGATAGATAAACCAGTTTCATTGTCATTCAGAATTTCTTTAAAGGTTGGGAATAGATCGATAGTCATGGCTGGCGTGTCAACTTCAAGACCTTGTGGAATCGACGCAGGCCAGCGTGCAATAAAAGGGACTCTGATTCCACCTTCGAACACTGTGTGCTTTCCTTCTCTCAACGGCAAAGCAGATCCGGCATGGTTGCCATAACTCAACCAGGGGCCATTATCGGAGAGAAAAATCAAAATAGTGTCTTTAGCGATATTAAGTGTTTCTAGTGTGTCTAAAATCTCTCCAACTGACCAGTCGATTTCCCGAATAACATCACCGAAGATTCCCGCGCCACTTATGCCTTGCCGTTCTTCAGCTACGAAGAGCGGAACATGAGGCATAGGGTGGGCGAGATAGATAAAGAACGGTGTGTCATCAGTAACAGAATACTCAATAAAATCGATTGTGCGTTGAGTAAAATCAGTGGTGAATCGGGTTTGATCTGTGTTGTAACCAACTATGGTTTCATTATCATAGAGTGGCAGATCCGGCCAGGCTTCCGGGCGTTCTGGATGAAATGGCCACATATCATTGGAATAGGGAATGCCATAGAAGTCATCGAAGCCATGTTGTAGAGGATGAAATTGCGGAAAATTTCCCAGATGCCATTTGCCGTAGTGTGCCGTGCGATAGCCGTTACGCTGAAACAATTCTCCCAAAGTGGTTTCGTTTTGATTAATACCGATTTGCGTGCGTGGGCCAAGCGCTCCATTGAGTCCGATGCGATTGGAATAACTTCCCGTGAGGAGTGCAGCTCTTGAAGCTGTGCACACCGGCTGGTTTACATAGAAATTGGTAAAGCGAGCGCCTTCGGCAGCAAGTAGATCGAGGTTTGGTGTTTCGTAAGCAGTCGCCCCATAACTACTTAAGTCCGCATAACCCAAGTCATCAGCTAAGATGATGATAACGTTTGGTGGGTTTGCATCTGTCGTTGGTTCTGTGCAGCTGACGAGGCTTAGAGTAGTAATGAGGAGCGGAATAAGAAATATTTTATTCAAGAGATAACTCAAAGGCGGCATGGAATTCTAATCAGATCGTTGGTTTTTCAAAGGCGAAAACGAATCGGTCTGTTTTGCCTTGCACATCGAGATCAAAAACAATCATAGAACGATCATCTTCTGGATTGCGCAGTGCATCAGTTGAATCAACAAAGTTAAAGCCGGCAGCTTCAACTTCAATGCGGGTAAATTCTTCTTTAATGCGATGCAGGTCCGCGACAACATCATGTTCCATGGTTGCATCGCCGGAATGATCTACAACAACAAATCTACCGCCAGGTTTTAATGCGTCAAAAACTTGCTGGAGAAAATATTCTGTGTTGGCAGGATTGCCCACTGGAACATACTCTTCGCCATTGTAGCGTTTTGGAACGACATAAAGGTCGTGATAGGCCATTATGATTAATGCGCCATCTAGCGAATTTGCTTCTAAGTCTAAATTAATTCCACTGCGAGTATGTCTGACGATGTTTCCTGGATCTCTCCCTGAAGCGAAGCGATCTGTTAAACCGTTCACACCCCATTGTTCGAATCCACTGTTATTGTGAAGGATAGCTTCACCTTCCGCCCCAACCACTGCGGCTAATAACTCGGTGTAATAACCACCACCGGCAAAAATGTCGACAACCCGATCGCCAGTTTCCAGATCCAGTAGCGGAATTACTGCCTGAGGCTTGCTGCGTTGATCTCGCTCGATGTCATTTTCAAGTCGGCCTTCTTTAAGCATTGCATTGAGAACCTCAGCTTCGTCAATTGCTGCTGAAAATGTCTGAGGGCTTTGTAAAGCGAATACAACTAAAAGGATGAATTTACGCATTAACTATTCCATTCCTGTTCGCGTAATTCGATGCGCCGAATTTTCCCGCTTACGGTTTTTGGCAGAGCATCGATGAACTCCAACTTACGTGGATACTTATACGGTGCCGTAACATTCTTAACATGATCTTGTAATTCCTTGCTAAGCTCATCACTGCCTTTATAGCCTGGCGCCAAAACAATAAAAGCTTTTACTACTTCGCCGCGAGTGTCGTCGGGGCTGGAAACTACTGCAGATTCGGCAACTGCAGCGTGCTCGATTAGAGCGCTTTCAACTTCGAACGGCCCGATGCGATAGCCAGCAGATAAGATCACATCGTCGGCACGGGACACAAACCAGAAGTAGCCTTCATCATCCGCATAGGCGCGATCACCGGTAATATACCAATCACCGCGTCTTGTATCGGCAGTTCGTTCAGCATCATTTTTATATTCCTTAAACAACCCTTGCGGCTTTTCCGGCACGAGCTTAACCGCGATATCTCCTTCGGTATTAGTGGAGACTTCCTTGCCTGCGTCATCGATAATTGCTAGATGAATTCCTGGGGCAGGTTTTCCCATCGAACCAAACTTTGGTTCCATAAAATGGAAATTACCGCAGAGGATACCGGTTTCAGTCTGGCCATAGCCGTCGCGAATTGTAAGCCCCGTTGCGGTTTTCCATGTGCCTATTATTTCAGGATTGAGTGGTTCGCCAGCCCCAACACAATGTCGTAACCCGGTGAAGTCATACTTGTTAAGATCTTCAAGTACTAACATTCTATATATGGTGGGGGCTCCACACATAGTAGTGATAGGAAACTTCTCAATCAATGAGAGCGTTTCAGCTGCGCTAAAACCAGGGCCGTGATGAATAAACAAGGTTGCGCCGCAGGTCCAGGGCCCGTAGTAGCTGCTCCATGCTGCCTTGGCCCAGCCGGTATCGCTAATATTCCAATGCAAATCGTTTTCACCTAGATTTAACCAGTAAGGACCGGTGACCTGGTGGGCGATCGCATAGCTATGGTTGTGGATCGTCATCTTTGGATAACCGGTTGTACCGGATGTGAAGTAACACATCGATTCTTCATCGGCTGCTGTTTTGATGTCAGGAAAATCATCCGAGAACTGTGTGAGTAAGTCTGAATAATTCAACCAGCCATCGACTGAGCCATCAATAAGGACTTTAGTTTTGAGCGTGGGACAGTTTTCGGCAATCTCATCCACTTTTGCCGCATTTGCAAAGTTAGTTACGATGCAGGTCGCCTTCGCTGCATTAAATCGATATTCGACGTCTTTTGCTGATAACTGAGTTGTGCCAGGAGATATTACAGCGCCCATTCGAAGCACAGCGGTAAATATCTCCCACCATTCGATTTCACGACCCAAAATAACAATAACCACATCACCGCGTTCTACGCCCGAGGTGCTTAGTGCGTTGCTGATTTTCTTAGAGTGTGTGGAGATGTCTGTGAACGTGCGTGATTTCTCATTGCCTTTATCATCTACCCAGAAGATAGCCGGTTTCTTTTTATCTTTAGATGCCCATTTATCGATAACATCATTAGCGAAATTGAAATGAGTGGGTCTATCCCAAATGAAAGAGTCATAGATCTCTTGATAGGTTGTGTTTTCTTCTGCAGCCATGGGATTGCTCAATTTGCTCTCACTAAAATTCAGAGAAGAAAAAGGCAGTTCGATTGAACTGCCTTTTTAGGTGAGTACTAATTTAGTGGGTTTGGGAGCTGCTCTCAAGGAGTGACAGTAACAGTCAAATAGGTGTCGGCATAGAGTCCACCGTCATCTGCGCGACCCCAAAGAGTATAGGTACCAGGCTCATCGAAAGTCGCGGTTACTTCAATCATGCCATCGTCAGGGATTACTGGCGGTAGCCATAGCCCACCCCAGGGTGAGTTAGCTGATACACGGGTGTCTTCCCACACCTTGGTTTGCGGAGGATCGAACGTAACCCTGCCTTCCCCGCGATAAACATTCCAACTCAGGAATAAGGCATTTAATTTACTTACAGTGGGCTTTTGCGGAGCACGAAACATAGCACGATAAAGGTCACGTTCAGACCTGGCAGATCTGAGCCTTGACCTGGGCAAGCCATCATCTTCAAGTTGAGCCCGCAGAGTTATTGCTTCACCTACTCTGGCTGTGCGCACATCATCACCTTGAAGAGTGAGCACTGGAGGTGTATTCGACCTGGATTCAGGACTACTTACTCCTATTCCGAGAGATCCTGTTTCGGAAGCGATTATCATGTTATCCACCAGATAATCGGGCTTTAAGGTTCCATAGGCCTTGGTTTCCACACCATTGATATTCAAACTCCAAACCAACTCACGATCACCCCAATCGGAAGGCACCGTAACCTCAAAAGTGAAACGATTTCGCCGTGGCATAAAATTTGTTGGTTGGCCTCGGTCAGCTTCACCGGGCGAGAAAAAATTATTTTCTCCAATTTCTACAAATGGTTGCTCTCCCCAATTTTCATTCATGTATCCAAACATGAGATTGAAAGATCCATCAGGATTCGGGCGCCAGCCCTCGAAGGCAGGGTAGACAGGAGCGCCATGCTGCAAAGTTTCTGCAGTAAATACTGGTTGCAATGGCAATAGAAGCAAAAGCACCGCCAGCAACAGAGGTTTAGGTCTGCGTTCAAATCTATTAGCTAGTAGTTTCATTTTGTCTCCGATTAATCTTCAGCTTCTACAGGCGAAACCAAAGTCGCCGTGCAGAGCGGGCATCCTA
>ENA-UPTF01001858-UPTF01001858.1-marine-metagenome-genome-assembly--contig:-NODE-1858-length-12857-cov-6.512754_pt1 | contig 12857 bp, 12 predicted proteins | sample MGYA00238166_ERZ767019 | MGnify/ENA primary metagenome ERZ767019 (study PRJEB28930, sample SAMN06266391) | marine metagenome | isolation source: Sea water from 250 m depth | place: Atlantic Ocean...
GTGGCTAATCGCGAAGCCATGGCTGCTGTTTTCTTTGCGATAATGACATTGTCCTTTGTTGTAATATTGATGATTGGAAGTTTTCTGAAAATCGTTAGACAATGGGAAGGCGCTGTTGTATTTCGTTTGGGTGTATACAAAGGAGTTTTGAAACCCGGAATTAGATTTGTCATCCCATGGTTCGATCGCTTGGTTAGATGGGATCTTAGGATGCTAACTAACGATGTCCCTGGTCAATCAGTAGTTACTAAGGATAACATCTCACTCAGTATTGATGCTGTCGTGTTCTACAAAATTCGTGACCCAGGGGACGCAGTCAACAAGGTCACTAACGCTCGCGCATCTATTGGTATGGCTGCAATGGGAGCATTGAGGGATGTAATTGGTTCAGTCCCCCTAGATACTGCACTCCAAGAGCGTGAAAAGGTTGCTGAGCACATTCGTAAAAACCTAGACGATGCAACTGACCCGTGGGGTATTCATGTTCTTCACGTTGAATTAACTGATATGCAACTTCCTCACGACTTGACAAGAGCAATGGCAAAGGAAGCTGAAGCTGACAGAGAGGCAAGAGCTAGAGTTATCAAGGCAGGAGCCGAGAGAGAGGCTGCATCGAAATTATCAGAAGCTCAGGAACTATTCGCTCGTCCTGGCGTTTAATTTCCCTCTGTCCATTGTGGTAAAGGACGACGTGCAAGACAACCTCATTGTAATCCGGATTTCCTTCGTGATGATGTGAATACCATCCGGAAGAATTAACATGAATTTCCACCGCTCCAAGAAGATATTGCTTTCCGATTTTCAAACGTGCTTCCTGGAAGTCTGGACCGCCTGCGGAATTATACCAACCCGCTAACACAATTTTGATCTGCTGCCTGCAAATCGTCATCAGAGTCACCTGCTCAAAGCCCTGTTCCAGTCAAATCTACTGGATAGCCATCTCAGAAAAGGAGTTGTTTTTAATCATGAAAGGCTAATTGACAAGTAAAGAGAATGTCCGTAAAATCTACCTTTAGATCATAAAACAGAAAATTGAAAGATACAATATCATCTCTATGCCAACCCAAACCATTTCACCGGATATTTCCGGATATTATGGCGATTACGGGGGAATGTTTATTCCCGAAATTTTGCGGACCACGTTTGAGGAACTCATTTCAGCTTTTAAAGAAGCAAAGGCTGACCCTGAGTTTTGGCAAAGTTACGTGAACGTTATGCAAAACTACTCATGTCGTCCAACTCCAGTAACTCCGCTGGAAAATTTTGCAAAATCATTAGGCGGCAGGTTTCAGGTTTTTTGCAAACGGGAGGACTTGAACCATACCGGTGCGCATAAAGCGAATAATGTGATGGGGCAAGGTTTGCTAGTTCAACGAATGGGAAAACAACGAGTGATTGCAGAAACGGGGGCGGGACAGCACGGCGTCGCTACCGCAACCATGGCAGCAAAAATGGGATTTGAATGCACGATCTACATGGGTTCTGTTGACGTGGAACGCCAGCGCCCGAATGTATTTTGGATGGAACAGCTTGGAGCAGAAGTTATTTCAGTAACTGAAGGTACTGCCACATTAAAAGACGCGATCAATGCAGCCATGCGGGACTGGGCCGAAAGCATGGAAACTACGCATTATGTTTTGGGAACAACTTGCGGCCCGCATCCATTTCCGGAAATGGTTTCCTGGTTTCAGTCAATTATTGGTCATGAATCACGTGAGCAAATGCTTAAATTAAACTCTAAACAGCCAGACAGAATTTATGCCTGCGTTGGAGGTGGATCCAACGCCAGCGGAATATTTCTGCCGTTTCTTGAGGACGAATCAGTCGAATTGGTTGGGGTAGAAGCCGGAGGTCATGGTATCGATTCCGGAAAGCATGCAGCCCGTTTTTCCGGTGGGACTGTTGGAATCGCACAAGGTTACAAAACGTATTTCTTTCAGGATGATGAAGGGCAGATGCTGCACACGCATTCAATTGCCGCTGGTCTGGACTACATTGGAGTCAGTCCTATTCTGAGTCATCTGCACGATAAGAAGCGCATTCGCTTTACTTCTGCCACTGATGAAGAGGTTATTTCTGCAACAAAACTTCTCATTCGTACCGAAGGGATAATTCCAGCTTTGGAGAGTGGTCACGCCTTTGCCTCAGTGATTGAGGAAGCTCGAGACATTCCGGATGGAGCGCAAGTTCTGATCAATCTTTCAGGTCGTGGAGACAAAGACATTTTCAATATTGCAGAAGCAATTGGTGACCACAAATGGCAGGAATTTTTAGAAAAAAAGGCACTGAAGAGCTGAGGCACTAAGGCACTGAAAAGCAGAGCATCTGTGGTGTTGTAATTCGTAATCCATAAATTAAATGAATCTGACCGAATATCTAAATAATCGATTAAAAAAACATAAAATTTTGTTAATGACCCACGCCGTAGTAGGCTATCCTTCGCTGGAGGAGAATTGGAAAATGCTGGAAGCGATGGGTGAGGCAGATGTGGATTTGGTGGAACTGCAGATGCCGTTTAGTGAGCCAAGTGCGGATGGACCTCTTTTTGTAAAAGCAAATCAGGATGCATTAAGAAACGGTGTTCGCTGGAAAGATTATTTCGATTTGATGAAGAGTGCAAGCGAACGATTTAATTTCTCGGTTTTGATGATGAATTATTGTAACACGGCTTTCAGTATGGGGTTTGAGGCATACTGTTCCAATATTAGGATACACGGTGGTGAAGGTTTCATTATTCCGGATTTACCTTTTGAAGAATTTGGAGAATTGTTTGAACTGAGCCGTGATCAGGAACTTGATCCGATCATACTTTGTACTCCAACAAATACCGAGAAACGATTACAAAATATCTGTGAGAAGGGCAGTGGTTTTATTTATTGTGTAGCACGTAAAGGAGTAACTGGACAAAATACGGAGTTGGACCGGCATGCAGATGATTTTTTGCGTCAGTGTCGGAAATACTCTAATTTGCCATTAGCTCTGGGATTTGGTTTGTCAAAGCCTGAAGATTTGTATCAACTGCACGGAAAGGCCGAAATTGCTATTATCGGCTCTGCCTTGTTGAAAACGTGGGAAGCTGAAGGTGAACCAGGCTACCGCAAACATTTGATGTCACTGGCGGATGCCAGAGATTAAATAAATTATGCCTGTATCCATCAGTGAAACCGATATTGAAAATTACGCGAAAGATGGAGCACTGCTGATTAAAAACCTGTTTACTCCAGATGAAGTGTCAGATTTGCGGGAAGGAATTGATGCAAACATCTCGCATCCCAGTTCACGTGCAAAGGTTGCCAGCAATGAAAGTGACCCTGGCTGGTTCTTTGAGGATTTTTGTAATTGGCAGGAAAATTCGGCTTTCCAAAGAATAATTTTTGAGAGTGATATTTCGGAAGTTGCTGCAAAACTTATGTGTTCTGAGCAGGTTCGTTTGTTTCACGACCATATGCTGGTTAAAAAAACAGGAACGAAACAAAGGACCCCATGGCATCAAGATCAACCGTACTACAATATTGAAGGAATGCAAAATATCAGTTTTTGGATTCCGGTTGATCCAGTACCGCTTGAATGGACACTTGAATTCATAGCCGGATCTCATCAGGAAAACTGGTATTTGCCAAGGACTTTCCTCAAAAAAGAGGCAAAGTGGTTTCCGGAAGGAAGCCTTTCGGATCCTCCAAATATCGAAGAAAATCTGGGAAAATATCGTGTTCTCAGCTGGGAGCTTGAGCCGGGAGACGCTGTGGCCTTTCACATGCTTACATTGCATGCCGGAGCGGGATCAGGTGCGCTGCGCCGCGTTTTTTCTGTACGCTTGATAGGAGATGATATTCGACATGCTCCCCGTGACTGGGAAACTTCTCCTGAGTTTCCGGGACTTTCAGATCAATTGCCTGCCGGAGTTCCAATGGATCACGAATTATTTCCAGTAATCTGGCCTGCAAGCAGGGCTTAAATGATACTTTTCTACCTCTAAATACAAACCCATGTCAGTTCCTCAAGCAGAAACTCCGATGATGCGTCAGTTTAACGCCATCAAACGGGATCACCCGGATAAGCTTTTGTTTTACCGTATGGGAGACTTTTATGAAATGTTTGGAGATGACGCGATTGTGGGCGCAAAAGTTTTACAAATTGCGCTTACCTCACGTGACAAAAAAAAGAAAAAATCATTGCCAATGTGCGGAGTACCATATAAGGCTTATGAGCAATATTTAAATAAGTTGACTGCGGCAGGTTATAAGGTGGCCATTTGTGAGCAAATGGAAGATCCTGCAAAAGCACAGGGGCTTGTTGAACGGGATGTTGTGAGAGTTGTAACTCCCGGAACTACTGTTTCGCCGCAGTTGATAGATCCAAACAGAAACCACTTTTTGCTGGCAATCAATGTTGTTTTGCGTGCCCAGTGTTTAGGAATTGCCTTTGTTGATCTTTCAACAGGCGAGTTTGAGGTGGCAGAATTTCATTTAAATGAAACTCATCGGTTCTATGATTTTCTTGCACAACTTACTCCACAGGAAATTCTGTTAACGCAAAGCCGTTCTGAAATAGAATCCACGTTTTTGGAAGAATTGGTGCAGCGGATGACACAATTACTGGATAAGATAAATTCTGCCGATGCCAGATCCGTGACTTCTTCGGAACAGATCTCAGGGGTACAGAATACTCATGTTTTTCCTTCGACAGGACGTTTTAATTTCATTGATTCATATCATTTTGATCCGGAAGCAACACAACGGAATTTGAACAATCATTTTGAAACGCTGAATCTTTCCGGATTTGGGGTTGATGATTTGCCGCATGGAATTGCTGCTGCAGGGGCATTATTGCACTATTTGGAGGAAACTCAAAAATGTGATTTGAGCCATCTTACAGCTTTGAGGCGCTATGCTTTTGATAAAACTATGCTCCTCGACGAAGCAACAGTGGCCAATCTGGAATTGTTTGAGAGTCAGTCCGGAGCGAGGAAAAACACGCTTTACCATATTCTAAATCATACTAAGACTCCAATGGGTGCACGGCTTTTCAGGCAGTGGTTACGTCAGCCGCTGCTGGATGTGGAAGCAATTAATGAACGTTTTGACTGTATTGAAGAGTTCCGGAATAATTTTATGCTTTGTGAAGAGTTCCGTGAATGCCTGGAAAATATCCAGGATTTGCCGCGCATTATTGGACGCATTACTTTACCCGTGGTTGGTGTGAACGATCTTGTGGCTTTACGTGAATCACTGGAACCAGTGCAGAAACTGCATACCTATTTGGCAGAGTTACAAGCGTCGTTGTTAAGAAAAATTGCGGAAAATTTTGATCCGCTCACCGATTTGTTAGACCTGTTGTATCAGCGACTACTGGAGGCACCTTCAGTTAAACTTCGAGAAGGTGGTTTTATGGCCGCAGGTGTTTCTGAAGAATTGGACGAGTTACGTGAAATATCAAGAAATTCCAAACAATTTCTTAACGAAATGCTGCTGCATGAAAGGGAGATTACCGGAATTAGCTCTTTAAAAATCAGTTACAACAAAGTTTTTGGTTACTACCTTGAAGTCAGTAATGTCCATAAATCTTCTGTCCCGGAACAATACATTCGTAAACAAACCCTGGTCAATGCTGAACGTTACATAACTGCTGAACTCAAAGAATTTGAAGAAAAAATACTTACTGCAGAAGAACGAATAGGTGAATTGGAGTATGAACTATTTCAGCAGCTAAAAACTGAAATCAACTCAAACGCCAGACGAGTGCAGCAGACTGCAAATGACATTGCTGTAGCGGATACGCTGGCGGGACTGGCATTTGTCGCAGAAAACAATCACTATGTGCGACCCTGTCTACATCCTCTTGAAGCTCCTAGAAAATTGTTTTTGAAAGACAGTCGACATCCTGTTATTGAACAAATAGATCTGGGCGAAGTGTTTGTGCCTAATGATTTGGATTTGGAAGAATCAAAGTGTCGGATCATGTTAATCACAGGGCCGAATATGGCAGGCAAATCAACCTACATGAGACAAGTTGCGCTAATTGTCCTGATGGCTCAATGTGGAAGTTTTGTGCCTGTTTCGAGCTCAGAATTTTCTGTGGTGGATAGAATTTTTACACGTGTTGGTGCATCAGATAATCTTACACTTGGTCAAAGTACTTTTATGCTGGAAATGAACGAAGCTGCTGCAATTTTGAACAATGCGACTGAAAGAAGTTTGATTATTCTGGATGAAATCGGACGTGGAACGAGTACTTTCGACGGTATTAGTATTGCTTGGGCAATTGTAGAGTATATCCAAAAATTGAGTGCCCTGACGCTTTGTGCTACTCATTACCATGAATTGACTGCAATTGCACAAGAACTGGATTCAGTAAAAAATTTCAGCATTCGTGTTGAGGAAGAAGGAGAGAAAATTGTTTTTTTGCGTAAAATTGTTTCAGGAGAAGCCGACAAAAGTTACGGAGTACAAGTAGCCAGGCTGGCTGGACTGCCAAAAAGCGTGGTAAATCGTGCTCTTGAGGTTATGGAACAATTGGAAGAAACGTCAATGGTCCACCATTTGCCTGTACTTATAGATGAGACACAGCAGAAACAAAAAATTTCTGCAGAGGTTAGTGAAAATTCTGGAAGTTCTTGGGTAAATTCTGTAAATGAGGATCAACAGTTGTCCTTGTTTCCAGAGGAATCACTCTACCTTGATGAGTTGCGCAAACTGAATTTGAATGATATGACCCCGTTGCAGGCACTAAACTATCTTCATGAATTAACTGACAAACTGCGGCAATAGCAAGAAAAGCCGGTAGTATCAAAATCTTAAACTTGAATCCTAAAATGCGAATTGCTGTTTACCCGACAAGTGCAAATCCTCCAACTTATGGTCATGCAGATATATTGGTGAGAACGACCAAACAGTTTGATCATGTTTTTTGGTCGGCTGCTATGAATTCGGAAAAACACTATATGTTTAACGAAGAAGTACGTCTGCGGATGATGAATGAATACGTGCAGCATTTTGACCTGAAAAATGTAACAGTTGAAGCTTTCACAGGTTCTACTATTCGCTACGTGCAAAAACGAAAAGCTCAGGTAATAGTGAAAGGATTGCGTAGTTTAGACGATTTTCAGGGTGAATTTCAGCAAGCAGTCGGAAACAAAGGCATTGATCCTGAAATTGAAACCTTTTGCTTATTTGGAAAACCGGATCTTTTTGCCATCAACTCGACCCTGGTTCGTGAATTAGCATTTCTGGGAGAGTCAATCGAAGCATATGTTTTACCTTCTGTGGCAAAAATTGTGGCTCATGCAATAAAAAAATCCTGATTCGGAAACATCAGAGAGTAAAAAACCATGAGTGACATCAAACTACGAATCTACTATTTGTTTTTCGGAGGAATAGGCGTAGCCCTATTCTTGTCTATGCTGTCTGCAGATTTCCAGGATCCGACTGTTTTTAATCAGTTGTATCCTTCAGAAGGAGTCCAGAACTGGGCAGGTTTGATCGGAGCACTAATCGGTGGTTCTTTGCTGGAAATTTTTGGTCCTTCGGCTTTGCTCCTTCCGTGGCTTTTTGTCCGGGCTGCTTTGCATCAACCACGTCAGATTTCCGGATTGATATGTACTTATTATGCATTTGTACTTGTGTTTTTACTTTCAATAATACATGAACTTGCACTACATTCCGGTCTTATAAAAACAGAAGCCTTAGAGTTCTACTTACAAAATGGGTATGCAGCAAAATTAGCTCTAATTTGGTTAGAGAAATCGACTAATCTTGCCATAAGTTTAACTGTTTTGGCTGCGATGTTTATTTATTCTTTAGTCAGAATGTCTCAAATAATTTCGCCGCTCCCTTTTATTTCTGGAGTATTTTCTGGAGTACAAATCCTTCTCTCGATGCTTGCCAGAAAAATTAGCCCGCCTCCACCTGCAGATAATTATTCAACAACACAACTGCCCAACTTCAAGTAACTTTACGTTTAAATGACGTTGCCTTTGGATTTTTGATTGATTATCTGATTAAAAATAATTGTAAATAATTTTTTTTATCGTCCAGGTCTTGATTTTTACTTAGAATCCAGTCAATCTTAAACCGTAAAACTGATACAGCCAAAGTTCTTTGTGGGGATAAAATATAAAAAACTTTTTAATGATAAACAGAGATATGAATATAAAAATATACTACTGTGTGGTCTGAAACTACAAGCCCAGCGCAGTCAGTTTGGCTGCGGAATTGAAAGCATCCTTTGGTGTGGATTCCAAACTTATTTCGGGTGAGAAGGGTGACTTTGAAGTAGTTGTGGATGGTAAAACAGTTTTCTCCAAGAAAAAACTGTCAAGGTTCCCTGAGCCCGGAGAAGTAACAGAGACACTTAGGGAATGAATATTTAAATAACAGCTATGTCTTCAAAAGACTATTAAACTGCAATGTCTCTTATATCCTCACAAAAACCAGCAGTTTGTACCTGCTAATCTGTAAGACACAATTTACCAATATCAGCTAAGAATCGTCAGGAAAAAAAGGTTGGAGGGTTTACCTGAAAATGGGGCCTTAATTTAGTACAGAATAATCTTAGAAATCAGCCTTAAGAGCCGCACGGATTTCACGTTTCAGATCTTTGTTACGCTGTTTTGCTGCAGCTTCACGCTTGAGACGTTTTGCCAAAGACGGTTTGCAGTGAAATTTTCGTTTCTTGATTTCCTTAAAAAGTCCTTCTCTGATCAAGGTGCGCTTCAGTTGCATCATTGATCTGCCGACGTTGCCGTCGCGAACTTCAACTTTTATTGGCATGAACTACCTTTTAATGCATTTAGAAATGAAATGTTATGATTTTAACTTTTAATTTTCACACATTAATTTAACAAATGCAATATTTTTATTCTTTTTTATCAGATTCTTCATCAGGAGCAGGAAGCGCAGCCCGTTTTTTCAATTCAAGTAATTCCAATTCCATATCAGAGGAATCATGTTCCAATTCCTCAAATTTACTTTCCAAACTGTCTTTGTCAGATTCCATGCTGATTTCCTGATAAGCTTCAGCTCTAGTCTGCATGTTTTCCACCTTTTCTTCAATTCGTGCAATCGTTTCCATTGTACCGGAAGTGTCTCCTAGACCTTCCATCGTTTGATAAATATTTTCCTGAGCTTCTGCCTGTTTTTGTTTTACAGATAAGATTCCCTTCTTGCGTTTAATCTCATCTATTTTATCTTCCAAAGTTTGGTAGCTGCTCCGGAGGGCATCCGCATTGTTCCGGTGCATTTCAAGTTGTTTTTCATAATCAGCGGCTCGGATAGTAAATTCTTTTTTCCGTTTCAGGGCCTCTTTAGCCAATTCATCTTTTTCATTTTGGACAGCGAGGATAGCCTTTTGCTCCCATTTTCCCGCTTCTTTATGTTCTTTTTCTGTGTCGCGTTCCAAACGTTTCTGTAAAGCTAAAGCTTCAGTCATTTGCTTTTTAGCTTTCTGTTTTTGCACTTCCAAATCAGAAAGCATTTGCTGAAGCATTTTTTCTGGATCTTCCGCTTTATCCAGCATGTCATTAGCATTTGCTCGAAATAGATTAAATAGTCGAGAGATGATTCCCATAATTTTTTCTGAATGAAGGTTCTAGAAAAGTTGTTTACGTTTGTTTGAAGGAAGGATGTTGAGGGCTTCTCTATATTTTGCTACAGTTCTACGAGCAACTTTAATTCCACTTTTACGCTCCAGAACATCTGCGATCTGCAAATCTGTATAAGGTGATTTAAGATTTTCTTTTTGCACCATTTGCATGATCATATCTTTTATCCGTTTTGAAGAAACTGCTTCTCCTTTACCTTGATCAATACCACTTGTGAAGAAATATTTTAATTCAAAGATTCCTTGAGGAGTGTGAACATATTTATTGGTGGTGATCCGGCTGACCGTCGACTCGTGTACGTCAATATCTTCAGCAACATTTTTCAGCACAAGCGGTCGCAAAAAGTGGATACCTTTTTCAAAGAATTTCTTTTGAAAGCGGAGTATGCTTTTAGTCACACGGTAAATAGTTTTTTGTCTCTGCTCTATACTTTTTAGCAGCCATTGACCCGCTTTAACTTTTTCTAAAATATAATCTTTTGTGAGGCTACCGTCATCCTCCATAGTGTTGCTCAAATCTTTATAATAATTACTGATACGGAGACGTGGCATACCCGCGGAGTTGAGCGCAACTTTATATTCGCCATCTTTTTGATAGATATAGACATCAGGAATTATGTAATGATGTGATGGATTGGAAATAAACTCTCTTCCAGGTTTTGGCTCGAGAGTCATTATCAAACGGTAAGCCTCAATCACTTGTTCGATATCCTGTTTTTGTCTGCGGGAAATTTTTTTAAGATCTTTTGATTCCAGTAGCGGCATGTCATTTTTGACTATGCGGGTACTCAAACTGTCATTTTCGCCCAAAATATCCAACTGAATTAACAGACACTCCTGTAAATTTCTGGCGCCAACCCCGTTCGGATTGAATTGTTGTATTTTATCCAATACATATTCTACGAAGGCACCGACAGCCGATGGAACTTCAAGCTTTTTTGGTTCTTCTTCCGGAATAATATTTTCTTCATCAAAGCTAGAAAGTACTTCTTTTTTCTTTTTTTTCTTTTGTGTTGATTTCCCAGATTGAAATTTCATGTCTAACAAATCAGGATCAACTTCTGGTAGTTCAGGTAATTCACCACTTTTATGTTGTGTAACAATCAGTTCGTATAAATCATACTGTGATTCTAACAGTTCTCGGATACTGGTTACCAGAAAACCATCATCATCTATGTTACCAATCAAGTATGTACCTGTTTTATATTCAAGGGGAGAAAGTTCAAGCATGTCTAACTGCCATACCAGGTGATCTGCTAAAGATTCAGTTTGTGCGGCTGTGGCTTCAATTGAGGGGCCTTCCATGTCGTCTGAAACAGCATTATATCGACGTTCCTGATAACCTCCAAACTGCTCTATTTGTTCAATATACTGCTGCCAATCAATTTCGTCCTGATCTTTATTATTCAGTTCGTTTTCACGGGCAGTTTCGAATTCGTCTGTATCGGTAACCACTTCAGGACTGTCTGAAGTTTCCGTTGTTTCTTGTGAATCTTCTGTTTTGTCAGGGAAGGTGTCCATATCTATTCCTTCCTCAAGAACAGGGTTCTCAATTAGAGTTTGTTCAATTAATTCTTCCAGTTCAGCACGTGACAATTGCAGGAGTTTGATGGCTTGTTGCAGTTGAGGTGTCATGATGAGCTGCTGGCTCATCTTCATCTGCATTTTCATCTGCATTGCCATGAATCCTCGCAATCCTACTTTCTTAGAGTTATGAAAATTATTTTCAAAATTGATTGATTAAGAAATGATCTTAATATGCTTAGTATTAAGTTCACTCCAAGTTGAGGAAAAAGTCAAACCTACATAGAGAAAGACTTGCCGAGATAAACTTTTTTGGCCTGATCATTTTCGACTAATTCATCTGGAGTTCCGCCTATTAACAACTCTCCTTCATTCATAATGTAGCCGTAATCGATAATTCCGAAAGTCTCTCGGACATTGTGGTCTGTGATTAATACTCCGATATTGCGCTTTGAAAGTTGTCTAATGATTGTTTGAATATCAGAAACTGCAATTGGATCCACACCTGCGAAGGGCTCATCCAGCAACATGATCGCCGGTTCAAGCACAAGTGCACGTGCTATTTCTGCACGCCTGCTTTCTCCACCAGAAAGCGCATATCCTTTTATTTTTCGAACGTGCTGTATTCCAAGTTCGTTTAGCAGAGAGTCTAGACGATCTTTTTTTTCTGAACTACTCAGCGGAAGCATTTCCAACACTGCAATCAAGTTCTCCTCTACAGTGAGTTTTCGAAAAATTGAACGTTCTTGAGAAAGATAACCGAGGCCGGCTTTAGCTCTCTTATGCATGGGGTATCCTGTGATATCATGACCGTCCAAAAAGATAGTTCCTTCGTCCGGACGCTGTACACCAACTATCATGTAAAAAGCTGTCGTCTTACCAGCACCATTAGGACCAAGAAGGCCAACGACCTGTCCCTGAGTGACTTCAAGAGAGATACCTTTGACCGCATGTCTGCCCTGATATGACTTTTTCAGGTTAGTAGCTTCTAATTTTCTTATACTCAAACCAAGTCTCCGGGTAACTCTGAATTGACAATTTTTTGTTGTTGTTGTATAGTCTTCCTAGCTTTAGTAAAAATTAATTGTAGCAGAAAGAGAATTATATGCCAATCTACGAATACCTCTGTACGAGTTGTGGATACCAGTTTGAAGAAGTGCAAAAATTCAGTGAACCTTCATTGGAAGAATGTCCGGATTGCGGGAAAAACAGTGCACAACGCCAGGTTTCGATGAGTTCATTTCACCTTAAAGGTGGTGGCTGGTACAAAGATGGATATTCCAGCAACGTGGCTGAAAAAGAAAACACAGAAAGAACCGGAAAGGAAGGAAGTTCCACATCAAGTAAGGAGTCGACTACCGGGGAAAAGCCGTCAACTGCTGAAAAATTAAAAACAACAGAAAAGAAGGAATCAAATTCAAATAAAATTGCTAAAACTTCTAGCAAAGAAAAAGCCGCCTAAATATTTTCTCCACTTCTTCCTTAAAGTCTAATCCTCATCATGAAATTGTTTTTCAGACAAACTTTAATTTTGGTCTGGAAAGATGTACTGATTGATTTGAAACGTAAAGACAACTTGCTTTCAATGCTCTTGTTTGCAATTCTGACTTTGCTGGTCTTTCAATTTGCGATGGGAGAGGAACCAGACAGATTTAAGATGGCACTTCCGGGGATTATTTGGATTGTGTTCCTGATGAGCGGTGTGCTTGGACTGGAAAAATCTTTTATGCAGGAAA
>ENA-UPTF01001859-UPTF01001859.1-marine-metagenome-genome-assembly--contig:-NODE-1859-length-12848-cov-3.248454_pt1 | contig 12848 bp, 13 predicted proteins | sample MGYA00238166_ERZ767019 | MGnify/ENA primary metagenome ERZ767019 (study PRJEB28930, sample SAMN06266391) | marine metagenome | isolation source: Sea water from 250 m depth | place: Atlantic Ocean...
TATTCGGTGGTTCCAACCCCCACAAAGGGTCAATCGAGGAGATTCTAAGCAAAGGATAGCTATCATATTTGCAAGATATCTGGTTATACAGATGGCGCTGGAGCTAACGCTCCAGCGCCATCTGTATAAATAATAATCATGGCTGGACAATATTCCTTGACATGATACTCAAATGAGTATACCTTATATATTATGATGTTAATTAACTATTAGTATCATCAACCAAAATATAGTTGATTAGCCCATATATAATTAAGGAGGTCTTAAAGGACCAACTATGGACGTTCCGTTATCCAGCCAAAACACTCCCATCATACCCCGGATTACTAAATCATTTCACGCAGTGTACAATATGCTAGCAGGCCCTCCTATGACTGAACAAGAAAGGACAAGTCGAGCTATTAAAGAAGCCTATATAATGAAAAAGAATGGGCTCTTGTAGTATGTAATATCACAAAGGAATCAACTTATCAGACGTATAACTAAAAAACTCGACGCTTATTATGGACGTCGAGTTTTTTAGTTATACTCTAAACATGATTCTCTTTACTTAAAAGCGATATGGAACGCGGTGTTAAACAACAATAATAAACTGAAATATCCTGGATCCCACTCTTTACCTAATCAAATAACAACCACACCTAACCCTACAAACTATAGGCAAACTGCGCCTATACCTCCAGAATGTTCCTATATGAATTACCATCTATACCTTTCATTAACATTAATACAGGTGACAAGAAACATTGTGTCCTGGGGACAGTTCTCTAAACTCAGGCATATCAACAGAACATTTATCCATTACAAATGGACACCTAGTGTGAAAACTACAACCGGAAGGAGGATTTAGCGGAGACGGGACCTCCCCACTAATCACTAAATCTTCCCTCTGGGCATCAGGATGAGATGGTAGAGAGGCCGCGATCAGGGCCTTAGTATATGGGTGTTGAGGGTTATTAAATAGCTCCCTGGTAGGTGCCTCCTCTACCATCTTCCCCAGGTACATCACTCCAACCTGGTGACTCATATATCTGACGGTTGCCAGATTATGTGCTATCAAAAGATAACTGACACCGTATTGCTGCTGAAGAGTTTTCAGAAGGTTCATTATTTGAGCCCTGATCGAAACATCCAATGCCGAAACTGGCTCATCCAATACCATAACCTGAGGTTTGAGTGACAATGCCCTGGCTATAGCGATACGCTGCCTCTGACCTCCACTAAATTCGTGTGGATAATAACCCCCCTGAAAAGAATGCAGTCCCACGTCTCTTAACAAAATCTCTAGTTCTTCTCGTGCTTCAGTCTTGCTAAGTTTTTTATTCGTAAGTAGTGGTTCCAGAATAATGTCCCCGACTTTCATACGTGGATTGAGAGAACTCCATGGATCTTGAAACACCGCTTGTACAGAGGAGCGATATTCTCCCATGTCTGATCTCGAAAATGTCGTCATATCCTTACCGTTGAATTTAAGCAGGCCTCCCGTAGGTTGTTCTACCTGAAGGACTAGTTTAGCTGTAGTTGTCTTCCCGCACCCGGATTCACCTACGAGACTATAAGTTTCCCCCTGGCGTATCTTTAGAGATATACCGTCAACGGCTTTAACCTGACCAACTGCCTTTCGAAGAACTACCCCTTTGGTCACAGGAAAATATTTTTGACAACCATCTAGTTCTATTAAAACTTTCGGATCCTCTGCGATGGTCATACTACCCCTCTAATTAGCTTACAACTTCCAACATGTTGCCACGTGACCTTCATCTACTTCTATCCCGGGAGGGAATTCCTCATGACACTTATCCATGACATAAGGACACCTGTTAGCAAATGTACACCCAGGCGGCAAATCATCTAATGCCGGTGGTTGACCTTCAATAGAGTAGAGGAAATCTACTTCTTCATCTACATTAGGCACAGATTTCATCAGGGCTTCTGTATAAGGATGAACAGGGTTATTAAACAAGCTACGTACGTCCGCCACCTCGGCCACTCGACCGGCATACATCACGGCCACCCTATCGCACATTTTTGCCACTATTCCAAAGTCGTGGGTGATGAATATAATTGACATGCCAGTTTCCTCTTGAAGCTCTTTCAATAACGCGAGATATTGGTATTGGATAGTAGCATCAAGAGAAGTAGTAGCCTCGTCAGCGATCAATAGCTTCGGTGCTCCACTGATAGCAATCGCTCCTACTACTCGTTGTCTCATACCTCCGCTCATCTGGTGAGGAAAGCTAGACACCCGAAGCTCTGGAGAGGCTATCTTAACTTTTTCCAGGAATTCAATCGCTTTCGCGCGCAATCCTGTACTGCCTTCATTAGTGTTGTTACGAATAGTCTCTATTAGTTGATTACCGACGGTAAATACAGGATTCAATGAAGTCATGGGATCCTGAAGTATCATACAGATCTCTCGACCTCTGATCCGCTGCATCTCAGTGTTAGTCTTCTGGGTCAAATCCTCTCCTTGAAAGAGGATTTGACCATCTACTACCTTACCCGCAGGTTGTGGAACCAACCCCATAATAGATAACGCCGTCATACTCTTACCGCTACCAGACTCTCCAACAATCCCCAACGTTTCGCCTGGCATCAAGGAAAAGCTAACACCGTCGACGGCCTTTACCACTCCGGATCGGGTGAAAAAATAGGTTTTCAGATCTTTTACATCTAGTATCGGAGCTTGGTCCAAAATAAAATCACCACCTTGTAAATTTGAGAAGCTAGATTATCCTAATTTCAAGATCCCAAGATTGTGATAATTAAGTATATCGGTAAAAGAGTCACAACCAACGGTCTGGACTCACTGCCCTTGATGCACTGACAATAATCTCGACTATGGGAGTACCAATCCAAGATAAGTATCTGTTACTGGCTTTAGCAGGACCTAACATGACTGTGTCAGCAAATCATAATCTGTAATCCTCTTCCAATATACCAAACTATTAATAATTAACCAACATATATCAAATGATTATGACGAATTAATCTTGGCTCAGAACAGTAAACGTTGGATTATGTCTAACTAACTATAGTCTTAATTTTTAAATCATCACTATTAGACACATGTCCAATGCAGCATCTAGACGTCTTAATTATTTTTTCCTTAGACATGCCGATTTACGTTACGTTCCCCAAGTCTCATCTCAAAATTCTGGCCTGATTAACTGTTATTATACATATCAATTTATAACTTATATGGTTTTCGTCTTGACAGTGACGAATTTCGTGATATACTAAGAAAGTAATTAACTTAATAAGGCACTGAAAAGGAGGCCTAAAACAACCCAAAATGGACGTATCACTACTCGGCAGCAAAAGAGATCTACTACCCAAATTCAGCCACTCGTTGGTACTGGTCTACGACTGGATTTCTGGTCCTCCAATGACCAACCAAGAACGGATCCATCGAGCTGTCCAGGCCGCCGAGGCTACTCGACGATTGGAACAGCACTGCATTTAACATTTTAGAAATACCTCTTAGTTGAAAAACACCCGGCATTCTCACTTGAGCAAGAATACCGGGTGTTTTTAATCGTACCGTCTGAAAATCATCTCCTTATTACTAAAGAGCGTAGTAAATCATCTTATGCCAATGATCGAGAAGGGTCTTTTGCTCCCGATGCTTCTCTTATAAATCAGTGCTCTGCCGACTCGGATCGTGAAGGATTATAAGTAACTCTTATAACAGGATCCGACGACTCATTCTTCCATTGATGCAAAGCATTAGGCGGCACCAACATTGCGTCACCTTCATTCAAGGTGTAGTTATTGCCGTCACATACGAATGTTGCAGTACCTTCTAACATATAAACCACATGTTCCCATTCATGGGTATGACCACCGGTTTCAGGGTGACTGACAGCCCCGGGAGCCATCGGATTATTGTGTAACATCACGTAATTAGTCGCTCCGTCCTTACCGCCGATAAGAACATGACCAAGTTTCCTATCTAATTCACTATGATTGCGAATAACCGGTGGCTGACCTGTACCCTGCCCACCATCATTTTGTGCACCACCGCTCTGTGCTGCTATTAAAGGATTAATTTCAATCCGACGTATATTCCCCTCCCCACCATTATTCAAAGTGTAATGGTCAACGTTGGGGGGAATAAACATTGCGTCACCCTCTTTAACCGGATACTCTTTACCATCGCAGATCAAGGTACCCGAGCCCTGAATTATGTAAACCTCATGTTCCCATTCATGTATGTGATGGGAACTAGTACCCTCCGGTTGAATCTCAGAGTATGTCATAGTACAGGTTGGCGGATTATCATCTAGATTTACCAACCTCGCCCTCGTCCCGTCAAAGACGTCACTCACGTTCCTGATCACTGGTTCCATCAGAACTATCCTCCTCTCAAGTTAGTTTTTAATTACTTATTAGTTCAGGCTATTCTACACCTTTAAGTATCCCTACTATGCTGTACGCTCAGGAAAGACGACCTTGAGGGTGGCTTTCATTGTTACTTATTGTCCAAACAAGAAACTGAGCACCTGCTAATAATATGATATTACATATAATTGCAACATCATATGTTCCCCTCGCATCGTATAAAACTCCACCAGAATAAGCCCCTAATCCTGATCCAAATGGCATGACTGCAAACATGGTTCCATAGATTCTCCCCAGGTTAGTGAGTCCAAATTGATCGGAAGCGTACGCTCCGGTAATAGAAACAACTGAATTCCAGGAAAATCCCACCAACAGCACGCCGGACAATAAAGCCCCCAATCCAAACGATGGTATGCCGATTATAGGGATCCCCATAGATAACAACACTATGATAAACCCCACACACCTCAACTGGTATGACACAACGAGAAACGGACGTCTGCCATGTCGATCAGATAGATGCCCTAATAATAGGGCTCCCAAGATAGATGAGGCTCCGATCAAGCTGAAACCACTGGCCGCCACCAGTGGATGATAGCCAAGGTCAGTTGCATAAGTCACGAAATGAGCATTCACGAAGCTCATAGAGTAACCTCACACAAAATACCCGAACGTCAATTTCCAGAAGAATGAGGTTCCCAAAGCTTCTTTAAAAGTAGTATCAGTCTTAGCAGATGCATGATAAACAACACTTGTTGTAGAATCTGACAATGCCCGCTGATCCAACTGGCCAAAGGGCAACATCCCAAGGTCTTGAGGAGAATTCTTTATCAGCCAAGAGGCAATCGGAAGAACTATTATCAATAATACGCCAGCCAAAAACAAATACGACTCCTTCCACGAAAATGCAACTAAAACAGTGGAAGTAGCCGGTACTAGAATCATGCCACCAACCGAGCCAGAACCGCTGACCAACCCCAGTGTGAGTCCTCTCTTCTCGTAAAACCATTGACCAACTATCTTGATAAGTATGGGTTCTGTCCCCAAGGTGATTCCGACGCTCATAATGGCAAATATGGAGTACAGCTGAAATAAATTATCCACTAATGGCAATAGAAGGAGAGTAATACCCATGACTAATACGCCGATCAAAGCGGTTATTTTCGGGCTATAAATATCCGCCAAATACCCGGCTAATGGGCGAAGCAATCCGGATATCATGAAGGTTACGCCAAAAGCCAAAGACAACGAGGCTCTGCTCCAACCGAAATCCTCTGTCATGGGCCTTAAAAATACCCCGAAAGAAAACAAACCTCCAGTTACGCCAAACACGACCAGAGAACAACCCACAACAACAAACCAGCCATAGAAAATAGAGCTTTGGTGATCGGATAACTTCAACAATCCCCCCAATCGCCTACCTGAAGTTAGCAAACTTCACCGGACAAATTCAGATAAATCTATCTACAATCTCTTTTATCGTTAGTAACTGATCTAATCCAATAACAGGGCAACCTCTACGTTCAACTGAAATGCGTAGTCGTTCTCGAGAATCGCCTCTTACATAAAGGCCTGAATCAATCAGTAAAAAAGGCATATCTAAATGAAAGGCCGCCTCAGAGTCATGAGAAGAGTCACCACAATATAATGCTCTATTAGCATCTATACCTAGGAGCCCTATTGTTTTAACCAGTATTTCGGGATCAGGTTTGACATTAATCACATCGTCAGCCGTCACTACCTGATCAAAATAATCTCTGATGTCATGATGTAACAATATCTGATGTGCTACAGCTCCTGAACTCATGGTTGCCAACGCCAGTTTATAATTACTGTCTCTGAGTAGCCCTAATAATTCCTTTACATTAGGTAATAGAACTACCTGGTCGGTAAAACTCACCTGTAAGTCCAAACGTAGTTTTATAGCCTGGTCAAGTAACTCATTTGCTTTCTCGTTACCTAACTCTTTATTCATGAAATGCGACAATAATTTACGAGATCCACCACCGAATTGTTCCCGAACCTCTCTATCATTGATATGAATTCCAAAGTTCCTTAACGCTTCAATCGTAGACCTGATAGCCGCCGGTTGGCTATCAACCAAAGTCCCGTCGAGATCAAAAATAATACTTTCAATATTTGCCATAAATAACGCCTGATTAGTTGTTAAAGTTTTATATCATCGGGAAGTAGAATAGTACAAATATAGTATTTCTGACACTTAACGACCTGGTTGATATAATACCAGCATTAACAGCTACAGTTTTAACCAGCATAATAAAACAGAGGGCGGCTGAAAATGAACGCCGATTTAGTAAGAAAAACAAAAAGAACAACTACCGTAAGGAAGCACGAGCGAGGCGCATATGATCGAGACACGGTTTATTCAATTATAGATTCGACTCCGCTCTGCCACGTGTCATATATTATAGATAATTGGCCACATGTCACCCCAACCATCCAATGGCGAGAAGATAACCGTATATTCTGGCACGGATCTTCTGCCAGCCGATTCTTACGACAAATTACAGACAAACCAGCGTGCCTCGCTGTCACCCAATTCGACGGAATAGTTTTGGCCCGCTCTGCATCGCATCATTCTGCTAATTACCGGTCTGTAATGCTATTCGGGACCGCTGAAGCATTAAGCGGTAAGGACAAAGATCGAGCCTTAGAATCATTCATGGAATCTATGTTCCCAAGCAGATGGGGGCAACTGCGCCCGATGACCGAAACTGAATCCAAATCAACCGCTGTATTATCTATGGCAATAGACGAGGGTTCCGCCAAGATCCGGACTGGACACTCAGTAGACGAAGAAGACGATTATGCTCTATCCATATGGGCCGGGGTAATTCCTATAATCCAGAAAGTAGGCGTACCCGAACCTGATCCGAAGAATCTACCCGGGGTACCAATCCCTGAACATGTCTCGGAATTTAAACTTGGCCATCCATAATTCTCGGCTTCACATACATTAGACAACGATGCCATCAATTATTCCAGTCTACCTACCATTTTCTGGATTGCCGCCAGAAATATAGACAAACCTGTCCCCAGTAAACCGATAGTAGTGATGGCAAATACAACCGAAGTGAAGCTGACGAACCAACCTACAGCTAAACTCGAGAATACTACTAATCCCATCCCTATACTCTGTAAACTGGTGATTCGTGATCTGAGTTCATCAGGTACAAGGGTTTGTATCAATGTACCATTGGTGGTCCTAAACGCAGCCTGAAAAAATGCCATAGCTGCAATAACTATGAAAGCCACTGGTACCCATGGTGACCAGGCAAATAAAATCACAGTGATAGAACTAAATATGACAGATCCAAGGGCTACTTTGCCTTTCTTGAAAATGAATCCAAAAGAAGAGATTACTATGGCAGCGATCAATCCTCCCAAACCGGTGATAGCCAGCAAATATCCCCCAACATCGGGCCCAGCCTTCAACACTTCAACGGTGAATATTGGAAACATGAACCACACGGGATGGAGCAGGACATTAGGAATCAAAGCCAGGATCATGAGGTGAAGGATAACCTTTTCCCCTTTCCAGATGTAAACAATCCCTTCCTTGAAGTCGGCCAAGAAAGATTTTCGCTGGGATTCTTTTCGAGGTTGGTAATATGGAGTTCGCATTGGCAGAAATGCCAGGACCATTCCCAGGTAAAGGAATCCTTCAACCATGAAATTCCAGAAAAACCCTAAGGAGGCTATTAAAATACCTCCGAAGAACGGACCGATTAAACGAGTCCCTGTTATGGTAAGCACGTTGGTCGCAAAGGCGTTCCCTATTGCTTCCTTCGGAACGGTATTGGCGACGAGTGCCTGGCGTAGGGGTTGTATCAATGACCGACAAACCCCTGAAATTAATACATACGCATATGCATGCCATACTTCGATCCAATCCAAGAGTATCAAGAAGGCGAAGAGAAATGCCATACAGGTCATGAAAAGTTGGAGACTCATCACCAGCTTACGGCGATCCAGACGATCACCAAGAACACCTCCCCAGGGACTCACGAAAAGAGCAGGTAAGGTGTTGACAGCTCCAATCGTTACAACTAGCAAAGCGGATGACGTCTGACCTTCGGTTAAATGTTGAACCAACCAACCCACCGAGAGGAGTTGAAGCCAAATCGCACTGTTGGCAAAAAAGTTGCCGATCCACAAGAACCTGTAATTTGGGTAGTAAATCCAGGAGTCAAAAGTATGAAGCCTGGGGATTCTCGAAAATAGGTTCAAATCTTAAACCAAACCGTCTCTGCGAATAAAGTCCAGTCAATATACTGGAAAAACAAAAATACCAATCAGGACCTTAACCTCACTGTATAGGATAGGATAAAATCAAGTTGACTAGAAACAACCTCCATATTATCTTATTTATCGGTTGGATGATTCGCTCTATCAAATTGATTCTAAAGCTCGCAAAACTCCTAGTATTAGAATTAAGGTAACAAAATCTACTGCCAACTAGCTCATAGGAGATTGTTATGAACAAAAACAGTACTGCACTTGATCTGAGAAAATACGGTTTAGAGACGGGAAATACTCAAATCAAGTCGCTAGGCCCCATGGTTTTTAGTCCACAGGGAATCTTGTTTATCGGAGACAATGTAGGCGCAGCCATTTTTGCTATTGGTATCTCCGATACCGACTCGTCAAATGAAAACCATACGATTAATCTACAAAATATTGATGTGCCTTTGGCGTCCTATCTGGGGTGCAATAAAGCAGACCTGCTGGTCCGAGACATTGCGGTTCACCCAACGTCTCAAAACATATATTTAGCAGTAATGAGAGGAACTGGAGATGAATCCCAACCAGTTCTAGTCAAAGTACAACACGATGGGTCAATATCCAGCGTTGATTTGTCTAACATTCCTTTCTCAAAAACAATTCTATCGGATGCTCCTGATGTAAATGATCCAAGAATAGTATCCCGAGATCCTCTTAGAACTGTGACAGTGACGGATATATGTTACGTAGATGGAATCTTGTTAATTGCCGGCGCATCAAACGAGGAATTCTCATCCACCTTAAGAAGGATACCGTTCCCGTTTGATGGCACATCCCAGCGAAACTCACTAGAGATTTTTCACGTGTCACATGGCAAATACGAAACTGCAGCACCCATCCGCACTTTCGTACCATATGAAAACAACACTAGTCTCCTTGCCAGTTACACATGCACACCAGTAGTCCAATTCTCGTTGGAAGATCTGGAGGATAATACCCATTTAATGGGGAAGACCGTAGCGGAGTTAGGCGCACATAATAGACCGCTTGACATAGTATCTTACAAAGTCGGAGGAGATGAATTTCTGCTAATCTCCAACGCAAATCATCCGTTAACCAAAATAGCGTGCCAAAACATAGACACACAAGACTCTCTCACAGTACCAGATAGGTCCCTTGACGATAACCGAGATGGCCCACTCTCACCTTTATCCGGTGTTCCTCGAACAGAATTGCCTCACCCAGGTGTACGTAAACTAGCCAATATTAATGGCAGTGCAGTCTTGATGTACCAGGAGGATGACTCTGGGATGCACCTACGTTCATATGAGACATCAGAGTTGTGAACGTCAGACCAAGCTTAAAATTATGCTGGTCTGATGACCAGCCCGGCAAATGTCTAACCATAAGTGGATGGAACAAATCCGATCTAGATCAGTTGAGATCGAAAACACAGGTAGAGATTCGGGAATATTTAGCAGTATTGCCGGCTCAGACGCTTGATGCTCTGGACGAAAGGGCAGTCTTACAACCGATTCCTGGAACTTTTCATATGGACCAAAAATCGGTTCGCTTCGAGCCTTTATTCCCTTTTTTAAAGAATACTTTATACTCTTTAATCGTTTACAAAGATACGGAAGACAACCTAAATAGACGTTTCGAGTCTTACGACATCCAAAGCCTCCCGAACAATCTTGAGCCGGCGGGCGAAATCATCTCAATTTATCCAACCGCCAATCAGATACCGGTCAACCAGTTGAAGTTTTACCTCCACTTCTCCGAACCAATGGCTGAAGGTAATTCTGCACAGTCTATTACTTTACAAAGGACTGATACGGGTGAACATTTATCAAATGTCTTCCTGCACGAGCCCGAATTATGGGACCATGAACATAAACGACTTACGATATTGCTGGACCCTGCAAGAATTAAGCGTGGGCTACAGGAGCACGTACAATCCGGATATCCCCTGGTACAGGGCACGGTCATCATGTTTATTATAAGTGAGGGCTTTCTAGACACCCATGGAGCCAAACTCAAGTCCAGCCAAAAAATAACCTACAAGATAGGCCCGCCTGAGAGGCGGTTGGTAGAAATCAAAAATTGGCAGTATCATTACCCGAGCATCGATTCCCTGGAGCCAATCACAGTGGAATTTGACCGACCTCTGGACCATGCACTAATCCAAAGGTGTATATGTATTAAAGACGACTCGGGACATGAAGTTCGGGGGACCAGTCAAACCGGGTTCGAAGAAAGATCATGGCAGTTCTTCCCTCAAGTCCCGTGGAGCATTGGCCGATATAATATAATTGTCGAAGACATTTTAGAGGACTTGGCAGGTAACTCTATTAAACGGGTCTTTGACCGTGAATTACTAGATGACCAATCTGTGCACGACATCCCAGTTACCCGCCATTCCTTTTACCCAAAATTCCAAGAACAAGAGCCAGTAATTCCCGTAGTAACATGATTAATATTTTCTAATTCTAGTTATTCGAATAACAGGAGGACATTATGAGCTACACACCAAATTACCTAGGCCACGTAAATATTTACGTTCGGAACGCTGAGAAATCACAGGCCTGGTATGAAGATATCCTGGGACTGCATACTTACGATTTTGTACCCGGCCGAGCAGCGTTCATGTCTGCAAACTTGGATGAATCCCATGAAATAGCGTTAATGGAAGTGGGAGACGAAGCTCCGGGAGTTCAACACCGACAGGTAGGCCTCAACCATATGGCCTGGAGAATGTCCACTCTGGATGATTTGAAAGAATTCTACACCCGCCTAACAGATAAGGGTGTATCTAGTGAGGCCCATGACCACGGGATATCTATTGGTATTTATTTCAAAGACCCGGACGGAAACGGTATCGAAGTTTATTATGAATCTCCTCGGGAAGAATGGCACAGGCAGGAGAAGATCTTTATGCATGGGGACAGTCCTAAGGGACAATTTCACGGACCATGGGATGAAGTGACTGTTGACCACGTAATTGGATCCAGATAACAACACCTAGATTGGATTGAGGAAAGCGTGACCTCAATCCAATCGGACAAGCTATTATTTATAAAAGCTCTCTTAAAGCTCGAGCTACCTCATCTGGTCTTTGAACAGGGAGGTCGTGACCTGCCCCTGAAACAATACGCCTGGCTACTAGTTTAGAGAAATTCTTTTCATCTTCTTCCGGATCGGGAGATGGCCTTCCAAGCCCGCTGTCCTCTCCACGTAATACTATCGAAGGGACCGGAATCGGAGGATTATCTGCCAACCTTCGCTCCACTTCAACAAACCGTTCTTCACCCTGCGCATTCATGTGACGATGCCTGTAGGAATGCAAAGTTATGTCAACAAAATCAGGATTATCAAAAGATGGGGCTGATTTATTGAAAGCCTCATCCGAATATGTCCAGCCCGGTGCCCAGGTTTCCCAGAGATGTCTTATAATATCTCTACGATTTTCTAACAGCCCCATTCTTCCCTGTTCTGTATTAAAGTACCACTGGTACCAGCGCCGTGCTTCACTAATAGCGGGAGCCGGTTTCTCTTTAGTAACAGTGTCCTGAACCGAATAACCTCCTATAGCGATTTGTGCTCTTACCCTATCTGGATTAAGAATGGAAGTGATACAAGCAGCCCTGTTCCCCCAATCAAATCCAGCCAAAGCAAATATGTCTATATTCAGTCCATCAGCGAAATCTACAACATCCTGACCTATAGCAGCCTGTTCAGCCATACGTGGCGCACTGGGATCCAAAAAAGTGGTTGGACCATATCCCCTTAAGTACGGAACCAAGATTCTGTAACCAGACTCATCCAACAACGGCACAACGCCATCCCAAGACCGTATATCATAGGGAAAACCATGCAGCAAAATTATTGGGAATCCAGATTCATCTCCGTGTTCTTCATACCCGATATTCAGCACCGGAGTTTGGATAAATTTAACGTCCGAAAAATCAGCCAACACACGACCTCCTTACAGATGGATAAACTCTGCTATCTCCGTAGTATACCGGAATGCATATAGTTGCAGTACTGGAACACAGCAATGTTATGATAAGTACCCGTAAGCGTCGTAATGATGTAAGGTGGTACCACGGTCTTGGAATCAATGTTTACACAATATTAGAACGGCTATAGGATTAACAATAGATTGGAGCACGACGCAGGTTCGATGAGCTCCAATAAGCACGACATACTCCCGCAGAACGTTATTTCGTTAGTTATCATTAATTCTATATTTCAAAGGG
>ENA-UPTF01001860-UPTF01001860.1-marine-metagenome-genome-assembly--contig:-NODE-1860-length-12839-cov-4.221595_pt1 | contig 12839 bp, 17 predicted proteins | sample MGYA00238166_ERZ767019 | MGnify/ENA primary metagenome ERZ767019 (study PRJEB28930, sample SAMN06266391) | marine metagenome | isolation source: Sea water from 250 m depth | place: Atlantic Ocean...
AATGATTTGGCAGCAGTTATCATTGAACCAGTTCTTGGTGGAGGTGGAAGTATTCCAGCAACAAAGGACTATCTGTTGGGAATAGAAGAATTCTGCCACAAAAATAATTCATTATTTATTCTTGATGAGATTGTGACTGGTTTTAGGTTTAGATATGGATGTTTGTACGAGACTATGAAACTTGATCCTGACATAATAACACTTGGAAAAATTGTAGGCGGTGGATTTCCAATTGGTATAATTTCCGGTAAAAATGAGTTTATGAACTATGCAAACACATCCACATTCTCAAAATCAAGACGTGCATACATAGGTGGCGGTACATTCTCCGCAAATCCACTTTCGATGATCGCTGGCAATTCAACGCTAGGTACAATCAAAAAGAAAGGTAACAAACTTTATCAAAAATTAAATGGTTTTGGCTCAGAAACTAGAAAGATGCTTGATAAAAAATTTGCTGGAAGTGTGATTACAACTGGAATGGGTTCTTTGTTTCTAACACATTTTTTGAGTACTAAAGTACACGAAATTAATAATGCTGCTGATGTGGCAAAATGTAACATAAAAAAACTGCATGACTATCATTTTCATATGATAGCAAATGATGGAATATTCTTTTTGCCAGGAAAATTGGGTGCATTTTCAGATGCTCATACAAAATCTGATATTAAAGCCATAGCAAAATCTACTGACCAATTCCTTACAACATTTAAAAAATAAACTAACATAATACAACTGAATATTATGATATTTTTTGCTGCCAAAGAAAAAACTGAGGATTTATTTTATCAGGCAATGTCATTTATGGAGAAAAAACAACCGAAGACCGCAATACCGCTTTTCAAAAAAATTGCAAAGCAAGATCCAAAAAATACAGATGCATTGTATAACCATGGTATTGCACTAAATCAGCTGAAAAAATATCAAGACGCAATTACATGCTTTGATAAAGTACTTGACATTGATCCAAAATACATTGCGGCTGTCAATAACCGTGGTATTTCATTGGCAGAAATGGGTAATACAGATGATGCACTAGAATATTACAATAAAGCAATAGAGATTAACCCAAAATATGCTGAAGCACATTACAACAAAGGAGTACTTTATGATAGACTATTACGACATGAAGATGCACTGCAAAGTTTAGATGAAGCACTAAAATGTGATTCAGGAAAGATCAATGCAGCATTTTACAGAGGCATAGTACTAGGAAAGATGAAAAAACATGAGGAAGCATTAAACTGCTTTGAGAATATTTGCCGAAAACATCCAAAGCACATGCATGCATTTTTTCAAAAAGGAATGGCGTTAGCTGAGCTTGGAAGGCATGATAAAGCTTTAGCAATTTTTGATAAATTACTAGAACTAGACGAAGGTAACGTCAATGTAATCTATGCAATGGCACGAAGCAATGCAGCTATGGGTAATGCTGGAAGAGCGTTGTATCTATTAGAACAAGCAATCAAAAAAGATCGAAAAACAATCAAAAAATGGGCTATGGAAGATGAATTTTTTGATTCACTACAAGATGAACCAAAGTTTAGTAAACTTATCAAGTGATTTTACAAAACTTTTTTTCTTATACCATCTATTCTCATTATACGTACATTTTTTTTCGGTCCAATTAATCTGGCTTCATAAATTGGCACGTACAATTCAATTATTTCATTCACAACAACCTTTTCTACCAAATTACGTCTGCCGATTGAAACAGATTTTTTTAATTTTGCAATCAGTCTGTCCGCAGCAGCATCATAAGTAATTTCAGGTTTTTTCACATTATTTTTTACTTTTCCCAATGTACGCCTTGGATAACTCTCAATAAGTCTTGAGCTCATTTTGTATGGCATTTTAATTTCCTTTCCATGATGATCAAATGCAACTTCCTTTTCTTCTTCCAAAAATACATGTTCTTCTATTTCCAAGTCAATTTGATTTTTTTTTCTTGTACTTGATTTTATTTTAGTGCGTAATTTTCCTAAAACACCTTTACCACGTTTTACAGGAAATGTGTAACCACCAATAATTATTTCCTTAACATTCGGTTTAACATTAATCGTATGAATAACTTTTCTGTAAAAGTCTGCATTATATTTTCCTGATAAAATTAAAAAAGCCTCATAAGATAGTTTTAGTGAATGTACATGTACATCAGTTTTACTGGGTTTTTGTAACATACTTCTAAAACTTGATGTTTTTCTATTTTCAACAATTTGCTCTGCATCACTCAAATCTAATGTAGGTCGTAAAACTACTGTCTTAACCGTGTAAACCAATTAAGTAAATCTAGCACCACATTGTTATAAACAATAGCCTATATTTTAGAATACTATGAATCTAGCAAAAAAATTAGTAATAGTGAATGTGCTTGGCGTAATCGTAATAACTATTATTATTTTATATCCTTAATTTTTAAGATTGGTATATGTCTACACAGTGCTGATGATTATAGAAGCTGGTTCTCTCTGACTTCCTAAGAGTATGATGAGTTTAGTTCTGTTTGAACGCCGAATTATGAAGCATAGAACAATAGTTTTTATGATTATGCATTTTATCACTATCAATAATGAAAAAATCCAATATTGACAATGCACCAATTAAAAAAGTAAAAAAAGACTACTTTACTGGTCCAGTAACACTTCGAGAAATCTCTAGAATTACCAAGCCAACTGAACATGATATCTATAATGTGATGTTTAAAAAATCAGCTAGAACTAAACTTCATTTTCATACTGGAGGTCAAATGCTTATTGTGACCAAAGGTAGTGGCAGTTTAGTTTATTATAAAAAAACTAGTAATGGAATTTCAAAATTCAAGATTTCGAAAACTAAAACGATTAATTTGGTTTCTGGTGACGTGGTTTACATTCCACCAAAAATACTGCATACGCACGGTTCTGTTAAAAAGAATGCAATTTTTTCCCATATTGCTGTGAATTTCTATTCAAAAAAGAATGAAAAACCTAGAACAGTATGGTATGAATCAGATCTAAGATCAAATGTTATATCTAAAATACCGTAAAACGTTCATGGAATTGTTTTTATCATGATATTGATTTAAGAATACATGAACCGAATTCAGGCTCAGCAAATTTTGATGCTAAATTCAGATTCTACTTTTAATGATGCTAAGTATGCCTATCGAAAACTAACATTAGAATTACACCCAGACAAAAATAAGAATGAAGCAGATGGTAGAAGATTCAGAAATGTGTTAGAAGCATATCATTTCTTAAAGGCCCAAAATAAACTGGAAAATTCTAATTATAGAAAAAGATCAACCCAAACTGAGTCAAATTATAGCAATAATCAAAATGCTCATGAAAATAAATCTCAATGGAAAAAATATACCAATCAGCAAAATTCGGAAGAAGACTGGAGTAAATTTACAAAAGATTTTGAGATGGATGAAAACTTTTGGAGACAATATGAAAAATCATTCTGGAATGATTATGAACTTAGAAACAAGAAAAAATCTGAAAAGAGTAACTTTGGAAAAGCATTTTGGGATGAAAGCCAAGAAAATGTTAATCCAAAATCCAAAAAGAAATACCGTAATGAACAGGAACATGTCTATAAACATGATTTAGCCGTAGACGTTGACAAGAGTTTATGCATTGGTTGCTGTAGCTGTGAAACTATCGCACCAAAGGTTTTTGCTGTTGACAAACTTAAGATGATAAATCCAAAATCACAAGTTTATAATCAGTATGGTGCATCAGAGGAAAAAATAATGGATGCAGCAGAAACATGTCCAACACATGCAATTAATGTTAACGAAAAAAAATCTGGGAGAAAAATATATCCCAGATAATCAACTGTTCTTTATTTTAGTGCATAACTGATCTAATTCATCATCAGAAAGTTTTGGTCTGTCTTTAAACATACTATGCACAGGACCAGCTTGGTCATGTGACTCTCGTGGTATTAAATGAACATGAACGTGTGGAATTTCTTGTCCACTGTCCTTTCCATTGTGTATCGCTAATAATGTAGAACCTGTAAGTTTATCTACTTTAGAAATCACTTTATGCATAGTATCAAAAAGATCATTGTTATCAATGTTTGTCATATCTTGTACTTTTTCATAATGATTTTTTGGAATTACTAATGTATGACCCCGTGATACTGGAAATGCGTCTAAAAATGCAATAGAATTTTCAGTTTCCGTAATTACCCTAGATGGAATTTCCTTGTTGGCTATCTTACAGAAAATACAATCCATGTTCTAGTTAAAAAGGAATAAAGTATAAAGTGAATCGCTATGGATTAACAATTTCTGCATATGCCATATCCTTTCCATACTTTATAGTGACAATATCACCTATCTCCTTATCACAATTATCAATTGTTTTAGGAATATTATCTGAAGTATCTACAAGACATTTTGTGCCAGTTATATCATGGGTCCATTTTCCCATGATTTCAACTTCTTCATAAACATCTTCTCGAATTAAGTTCCAAAATGGAAAGATCAGAGTGGCTATAATTATGAAAGCTGCAATAAAAATAAAAAGAAACATCAATCCATATTTTTTTGAATCACTCATCTCTTCCATAATCATCTACCAATTTTTTTACAGTAAATAAACTACCACAACCCGCCTTCGCCCGGACTACCACCAGATTCGTCCATTTTCTTTTCTGGAACATTACCATGTGCCTTTTTTTTATGTCGTTCTAATCGTTCAGTAGTTGGTAATACTAAGTCACAAACATCACATTTTGTTTCATTCTTAGCTTTTTTGCCAAACAATCCCATATTTTGCGTAATCATGAAACATATTATAAAGGATATTAATTTTCTTGGACGGTATGGAAATCAAAAACATTACTGTATTAGGTTCCGGAATAATGGGTCATGGAATAGCCCAAGTTTCTGCAATGGCCGGTTATAATGTAGTGCTCAGAGATATTGAGCAACCATTCTTAGATAAAGCAATGGAAAAAATAAAGTGGAGTTTAGATAAGCTTGTCTCAAAAGAAAAAATTTCTGAAAATGAACGAGATGAAATATTTTCAAGAATAAAACCAATAGTTGATTTGAAGGATGCTGTTCATGATTGTGATTTAGTAATAGAAGCAGTTCCAGAGATAATGGAACTCAAAAAAAAGGTATATGCAGAACTGGATAAAGTAGCTAGTGATCAGGTTGTTTTTGCATCAAACACCAGTACACTGCCCATAACAGAAATTGCAAATACGATCTCTAGACCGAAAAAATTTATTGGAATACACTTTTTCAATCCTCCTCAACTAATGAAGTTAGTTGAAGTAATACCTGGACAAGAAACTTCAGATGATATTACTAATCTCACAATTAATTTTGTAAAATCTGTTAACAAGATACCTGTAACCTGTAGAAAAGACGTTCCGGGGTTTATTGTGAACAGGCTTTTCATACCGCTTGTTCATGAAGCCTGCTATGTGATGGAAAGGCAAAAAATTCAACAGACGGAAATTGACTCTGCGGTAAAATTCAATCTTGGATTCCCAATGGGTATCTTTGAATTGGCTGATTTTACAGGGTTAGATGTAATTCATAAGGCAACTGTAGAGATGCATGTTAGAGATAAAAAAGTAATTTCGCCACATCCTACAATTGAACAACTCTTCAATGAAAAAAAATTGGGGCAAAAAAGCGGTGAAGGTTTTTACAAATATTCTGATGATAAATATGAAAGAATACCACTTTCAGAGGAATTAGCAAAAAAATGTGATCCTATACAAATCATTGCAAACATTCTGAATAATGCGGCATGGCTTGTCACAAATAATGCTAGTGATATTGACGAGATTGAAAAGGCTGCAAGTCTAGGGCTTGGTTTAAAAAAACCGTTGTTTGAAACAGCAAAAGAAATAGGCATGCAAAAAATTGTAGAAGAGTTAAAAAAATTATCTAATAAACATGGTGCGTTTTATGATCCTGATCCTCTTTTATTATCTATGTGTTAATCTGTTCTAAAATGTATTTTATTGCTTGTTGAGGAGTTTCTACACCAACAATCTTTACATTTTTTCTATGATCTAAATATTCGTCAGCGTATTTTGATGCAGTTCCACCAGAGTTTTTTAGCGTAACAATAGGTTTTTTGTACATATATGCAGCACAGATTTCTGATAATGTTCCAGATCCGCCACCAATAACTATCACACCATCCGCAGAAAGTGCGTTTAAAAAATCACGACTCAAACCCATACCAGAAGGTATTACTATGTCACAGAATTCGTTTGCATGAGATGAATCATCTTGAGGAATTATTCCAACTGTTGTACCATTAGATTCTCGTGCACCATGACATGCTGCACGCATCACACCACCAAGCCCACCAGTTATTAAAACAGAATTAGATTTTGCCACTTCTGCACCAACATCATACGCAATCTTTTCTAATTCTGGAGTACAGCCATTATCATTATTACCAATAACTAAGATCTGACGGTTTTTCATAATGTAAATTCTCCATTGCCTATCAAATACTTTTTGAAATATTCAAAGAGTAAAGGATATTAATTAAAAAAAATACGTTTGGCTATGACAAAAAGAACGATGCCGATTTGTTGCGATACAGAACAATACAAATTGATCGAAAAATATGCTAAAAAACGCGGTATGATTAATGCTAGTCAAGCAGTAGAAAAAATCCTAGAGGAAATCAAATAAACAAATTTTTTAAAATCACTTTTTTATGATTAAAATTTGTTGCAAAGGATATTATATTTTTAAAAAATTAGAAGCGTAATGGGCATATTTAGCCGCAAACCAGCGTATTGCACTGTCTGTAACAAACAAGTTATTCATAAAAATAAGGCAAAAAGAGAATGGGATGTAAAATCTCCACTATGTAGTGATTGCTGGCAAGACAAAATGCAAGAATTCTATGATGCCTCAATAATAAAAAAATGTATCAATTGTGGGGTAAAACGCAAGGTGACCGATTTATGGGAACCACGATTACAGTGGGATATGATTGGCTTACTTTGCAAAAAATGTTTTGATGAGAAAGAATTGGATTTTAACAAAGAAAAAAATTTCTGTGGTGTTTGTGGTACTAAACTTGGTTTTATTAGATATAATCCAAAAAACAATTGGAAAATCAAGGGACAGTTATGTAAAAACTGTTGGGATGCTCAGAAAGCACAGATAGATAGAAAATGAGATTCTTTAAAAAATTTGAATGTGAAGTATGTAAGAAAAAATTTTCACAGCACGAACAACTGATGAACCATCAGGAAATAGAACATTTCAAAAACTCACCGTATGATTGTAAAGAATGCAATGAAAATTTTCATAGTATGTCAGAAATGCGTGACCACCTGAAGAAAAACCACTCGTACAAAATTGATAGATAGTTCTATATTGCTTTTACAGTTTTGACAATCGGTGGTCTGACTTTGGTAAAAACTCGGAATCCACAAATACATTTTATTTCTGGGAGTCTATTTAATTCAGAATTACTTACTTTTGTATTACATCTTAAACAAGAGTAAATAACATCAAATTTTTCAGTTTCTATAACATTATCTGTCGTGCTATCATCATTCATTTCGTCGCTAGATTCATCAACCATAACATTACACTTTAAATCTGTAATAAAAAGTCTGGCTACGTAAGAGATAATTCGATATAAACATTATCAGGAATTTTTAATCTCATGAGTTGACGCATTGCTTTATCATCTGCACTAATATCAATAATTCTTCTATGCATTTTCATTTCCCATTTTTCATAAGTTTCCGTGCCGCTACCACATGGAGATTTTCTAGTAACAACATTTAGACGCTTTACAGGAAGTGGGATAGGACCTTTAATTTTAATACCTGCCTTTTTGCCTATGTTCATAATTTCAGTGCAAACATTACCTAGTCTTGATAAACTTATGCTTGTCAGTTTAACGCGAGCGGGTTGAGTCATATCCTAGACTCATGCTGTATGTTTTTTAGTAATTTCTTTAACAACACCAGCTGCAATTGTAGAGCCCATATCTCGTAACGCAAATCGTCCCATTTCTGGAAACTCTTCAAACGTTTCAATACATGTTGGTCGAACTGGTGTAATTCTAACAATTGCAGAATCACCAACCTTAAGGAATTTTGGATCTTTTTCATCCACTGCTCCAGTTGCAGGATTAATTTTAGCTTCAAATGCAGTTATTGTTGCAGCTACCTGAGCAGTGTGACAGTGCATGACAGGTGTGTAACCAGGTGCAAGTGCTGTTGGATGATGAATTACAATTATTTGTGCTCTAAACTCTGTAGCAACGTTAGGTGGACTATCAGGAGTTCCAAGAACGTCACCTCTTTTGATATCTTTTTTCTCAATACCTCTTAAGTTAAAACCAATATTATCACCAGCTGATGCCGATGGCATTTCTTGGTGGTGTGTTTCTATAGATTTTATTTCGCCTGCGGCCCCAGATGGCATAACAATGATTTTATCATTTGGTTTCATTGTTCCAGTTTCAACACGTCCAACTGGAACAGTGCCAACACCAGTAATTGAATAAACATCTTGTATTGGTAAACGGAGAGGCTTACCAGTTGGTTTTTCAGGTGATTTAAAGTCATCAAAGGTTTCCAAAAGAGTCTTGCCCTTATACCACGGCATGTTTTCAGATTTTTTTACAAGATTGTCTCCTGTCCATCCAGAGACTGGAACGAATGGTACTTCATCAATCTTATAACCTACTGATTTCACAAGCCCTTCACCTTTTTGCTTTGCAGTATTGAAAGCATCTTCAGAAAATTTACTATCGTCCATCTTGTTAATTGCAACAATTATTTGCTTTACGCCAAGTGTTTTTAATAAAAATGCATGTTCTCTAGCTTGACCACCAGGTGCAATTGCAGTATCTGTTTCACCTTCCTTTGCTGAAAGTACTAAAACAGCACAGTCTGCCTCAGATGCCCCGGTGATCATGTTTTTTACAAAATCTCTGTGACCTGGTGCATCAATTAATGTGAAGAAAAACTTTGGAGTTTCAAATTTTTTAAAAGCTAAATCGATTGTAATACCTCTTGCTCTCTCATCTTTGATATTATCCATAACCCAAGCATATTTGAAAGAATCACCCTTTCCGGTTTCTTCTGATTCTTTGGCATGAGCAGCTATTGTCCTTTCGTCAACTACACCAAGATCCAACAAAAAATGACCCATAGTTGTTGACTTACCATTATCTATATGACCAGTGATTATCATGTTCAGGTGGTCTTTGTCTGCCATATCGAAGTCAAAGCGAAATGGGCTTTATAACATTTCGTTTTTTTACAAGTGTTCACTTGGTTTTCCGCTTTTTTTCTTGGAATATATTATAAATTTCATATACTATAAATCAAAGACAGGTATGAAAAATTCATGAAAATAACAGTGTCAGTGATTAAAGCTGATGTTGGTGGAATAGGAGGTCATACCTTACCAAGTGACGGACTTCTTAATGCGATAAGAAAAACTGTAAAAGATGCTGGAGATTTGTTAATTGATCATTATATTGGATATTGTGGAGATGATTCTCACATTGTTATGACTCACACTAAAGGAATTGATAATAAAGAAATTCATCAGCTTGCGTGGAATGCTTTTATGGCTGGTACAAAGGTTGCCAAAGAGGAAGGACTGTATGGTGCTGGGCAGGATCTGCTAAAGGATTCTTTTTCGGGCAACATCAAGGGAATGGGACCAGGTGTGGCAGAAATGGAGTTTGATGAAAGACCAAACGAAGTATTCACTGTCTTTGCAGCAGATAAAACTGAACCTGGAGCTTTCAATTACCCGATCTATAAGTTATTTGTTGACGCGTTAAGTAATACAGGTCTAATAGTTAACAAATCACTTGCTAGGGGTGTTAACATAAACATCATGGATGTTGAGGAAGGTAAAATTGCAAATCTTTCTTTGTGGGAAGATAAACCGATAATTGAAGCGGCGCTTATGTATCCTAGTCGTTACGTTGTTGATTCAGTGCATACAAAAGATGGTGAGCCAATATTAGATGCATCAACTGACAGACTGCATAACATTGCTGGTACATATGTCGGTAAGGATGATCCAATATGCCTTGTTAGAACACAAAAAAACTTTCCCGCAACTGAAGAGGCTGGAAGTGTATTCAGTAATCCGCATTATGTAGCTGGAAATACACGTGGTAGTCATAACATGCCTTTAATGCCAGTTAAGATCAATTCAGCTGCAACAATCAACTTTTGCATTCCAATTGTTGAAGCGTTGGTTTTCAGCATGCACAATGGTAAACTGACTGGTCCATTTGATGGCTTTTCAACACCAGATTGGGATTACATACGTGAAATTGCTACAAAAAAGGCATTAACAATGAGAAGCCAAGGATTTATCCATCCTGCAACGCTTGTACCATCTGAATTAGAATATGCTGAGGGATACAAAGCTGTAATGGATGTATTGCATAGTAAAATGAAGCCTATACAAGATCAACAACAAAATGACCAAAGAAAGGAATCTTACGAAGATCCAGATTAAATGAATTAAAAAAGGTTAAATGAAATTAAGACGATGTGAATTTATGAAAATATCTAAATTATTTGGTAATCTAAAACCATTTGCTATAACATACATTTCTGTAATAGCTTTTTCGAATTTTGTTTTTGTATTATTCAGTCAAACAGTTCGTGATATAATTTGGTCATTTTTCAAAGATGCTGGAGGAATAGTAATACTTGGAATGGTATTTTTATTTGCCCTAACATGGTTGCTTAAAGCAAGAGCACATAAAATTCCAAAACAATACCAAGTTATAGTTTTTGACATATTTGGAAAAGAATCACAGATAGATGGATTGAGAACTGAATTTAAGACTCATGATGTAGCATGGAGCTTCATGAAGTCTTATAAAAAATCATACCCATTACACAGTTTTGCTATGGTAACAAAACAGAAAAACTCCCCAAAAAAAATTATTTACAAATATATCTAAATCTACCAGCATAGAATTTACTATATACAATCTTAGTGTGATATTAGGCTCAAATTTATTACTTGAGAATACAAAAAAAACCTGATGGAATTTTCAATAATTTCTGAAATGTTTGAAATGATGGAGAAAACAACAAAGCGAATTGAACTCACAAATATTTTAGTTGAATTATTAAAAAAAACACCAAAGAAAATTATCCCGAATGTTGTGTACCTCTTACAGGGAATTATTAGACCTAATTTCGAGGGTGTAGAATTAGGAATTGCTGAAAAACTTGCAATTCGTGCTATTTCAAAATCTGCTGGTTTACCAATTAAAAAAATTGAAGATGATTATAGAGAGGGTGGTGATCTGGGTCTAACTGCATCAAACATACTAAAAATAAAAACCCAAACTACATTTACAGCAGAAAAAATTACTGTAGAAAGAGTTTATGAGACTTTATTCAAGATTGCAAAGTTGGAAGGTAAGGGTTCGCAAGACTTGAAAATGAAATATATTTCAAGTTTGCTAAATGATGCAACCCCATTAGAAGCGAAATTCGTGTTAAAAATTTTGTTAGGTACATTACGCTTAGGAATAGCAGAAAATACTGTTATGGATGCACTTGCCATTGCATTTACTGGAAAAAAAGAGAATAGAGTACAAATAGAAAATGCGTATAATGTTTCAAGTGATTTAGGAAAAGTATCCCTAATAGTTGCGACAGATGGAATTGATGAAATAAAAAAATTTAAAATTTTATTATTTAGCCCTATACGACCCATGCTAGCAGATCGAGTTCAAAGCGAGAAAGATGTTATTAAAAAAATGCCAGAACAGTTTGTAGCAGAATACAAACTAGATGGAGAACGTGTACAAATCCATATGCAATCTGATAAGATAGTTTTATTCTCGCGCAGATTAGAAAATATTACTCAATATTATCCAGATATTGTAGAACGTATTGGAAAAACCCTAAATGTAAATGAAGGAGTTTTTGAGGCAGAAATTGTTCCTATTAACGAAAACACTGGGGAATTCTTACCATTTCAAGAACTAATGCACAGAAGAAGAAAACACAAATTGGATGAAGCTGTTTTGCAATACCCAATCACAGTTAATTTTTTCGATGTACTATATTATGATAAGAAAGACTGTTTAAATTTAGAGTATACTGAAAGAAGAAAAATTTTAGAACAAATAGTTCATGAAGATAACTTTTCAAAACTTGTACCAATGTTGTTTGTTAAAAATGAAAATGAGATTGAAGATTTTCTAGAAAATTCTATTAATGCTGGTTGTGAGGGATTGATGCTAAAAGCTCCCAGTGCACCATATCGTGCTGGAATGAGAGGTAGTAATTGGTTAAAGCTCAAACGTGAATATAGAAATGAATTAGGTGACAGTTTAGATTTAATTGTTATAGGTGCATACTTTGGAAGGGGTCGAAGAACTGGTCTATATGGCACGTTACTATTAGCAACATACAATCCAGAAAAGGATAATCTTCCTAGTATCTGCAAAGTTGGTACAGGTTTTACTGATGAAAGTTTGGATCAATTGTACCAAATTCTCTCTAACAAAGTTACGCTCAAAAAAAATCCTAGAATCGTAAGTGAGATGGAAGCGGATATTTGGTTTGAACCTGAATTAGTTTTAGAAATTGTTGCATCAGAAATAACGTTAAGTCCTATTCATAAAACTGGACTGGATTTAATTAGAAAATCTAGTGGATTTGCATTAAGATTTCCAAAATTCACAGGAAAAATTAGATACGAAAAAGCGGTTGAGGATGCTTCTACAGGCGAAGAGGTATTTGCGTTGTATAAGAGACAGTCTAAAATCAATCGTGAAAAATGAGCATTATTCAGAGAAAAGGATGATATAAATTAGAAAAGAGCATTATAA
>ENA-UPTF01001861-UPTF01001861.1-marine-metagenome-genome-assembly--contig:-NODE-1861-length-12837-cov-3.753370_pt1 | contig 12837 bp, 12 predicted proteins | sample MGYA00238166_ERZ767019 | MGnify/ENA primary metagenome ERZ767019 (study PRJEB28930, sample SAMN06266391) | marine metagenome | isolation source: Sea water from 250 m depth | place: Atlantic Ocean...
CCATCGATCGAAATAGATGAGCCAACCGTCCGGATGACATTTGGTGTTAGTACATCACCATTTATGGGTAAGGAGGGTGTCAATTGTACGGGGAGAGGTCTTCATGAAAGGCTCACCAAAGAGCTAAGAACTAATGTTAGCCTGAGGGTAGAATCTACTTCGAGTCCAGATGTGTTTGTTGTAGCAGGTAGGGGAGAATTGCATCTGTCGATCTTGGTCGAAACCATGCGCCGCGAGCAATTTGAGTTTCAGGTGTCACGTCCAGAGCCTGTAACCAGGATGGTTGACGGTAAGGTTCACGAGCCCTATGAGATTCTAAATATAAGTACTAGAGAAGAGTACGTCGGTGCTTTAACCGAATATCTATCAGGGCACTTGGCTCAACTAAGGGATATGCGATATGACGATAATGGGTATGTACACATAGAGTATAAAATCCCTACGCGCGGACTGATTGGATTCAACTCGTATTTTCTTAGGACGACACGAGGTGACGGAGTTAAAAACAGTTTTTTCTTATCCTACGAACCAATGGAAGGAGACATAAAGGCGCAGCCCGGTGGTGTATTGGTGGCTTCCGAAAGAGGTACAGCTGTCACATATGGTTTGTTAAACGCGCAGGGAAGAGGGGAAACTTTTATTGATCCTGGCAGCATGGTCTACGAAGGTATGATAGTAGGAGCCCATCGGCGGGAAGGAGATATAGAAATTAACGTTTGTAAGGAAAAGAAACTAACAAATATGAGATCGTCGACTGCCGATGTTGCCAAACGACTTAATGCTACAGTGGTCATGAGTTTGGAAGAAGCGTTAGAATTTATTTCGGACGATGAACTAGTAGAAGTTACTCCATTGAGTTTCCGTCTTCGTAAAATGGAGTTATCTGCCTTGGATCGCAAACGTAATAGAAGAGATGGTGTTAGATCTAGGGATTAGGGAGGCTAGGACTTTTTCAGTCGAAGCCTCACGATAAGAGATTACGGGTCGTTAACTGGTAGTCCGGAATCTCGCCAAGCCTCCATTCCGCCTTCCATATAGCAAACGTTAGTGAAACCCATCTCTTGGAGTTTTTGAGCGCTCACGGCTGCTCGATTACCGAGTTTTCAAGTTGTAATGATTCTCTGATCGGGATTTGTAAGCCGCTCGTCTAAGATACGTTTTGAAGCTTCTAGATCAGCCTGCTCCTGAAAGGCTTCCATGCTCACGAAGATCACGTTATTAGCTCGTTCGTTTTGAGGCACGTTAGCGGGGTCTCTGGTTTCAATTAGGATGACTTTCGGATCAAGCTGCATTTCGATATAGGCTGTATGGGGGCTGATAGGTGTAGTATTTTCTTTCGCTCTTGCCGCGACTTGTCTAATGGACTCTGGCATGTTTGGCATCTCCGCATGTTTGGATCAATTTGTTTTATAAATTTTACCTAGCGATTGGCCGGAATTTTAAGCACCGATGTCATAGGTTCGACTTGGATTCGGGCCAGGTGACTTCTAGCGTGGTCCATGACAGCGTTCCATTCCGGTGAAGCATAGAACGCAGATTCCTTGGCCTTAACATCGTCTGAGTCTGTAAAGGACCTAATCCAGATGAATTGATTCTGATCAAGATTTACCCATGCGGCTTCAACTTTTATCCCGCAATTCTCTTGGATAGCGACTATCTTGTCATTAAATAAAGATACCCAATCATCCATCATTCCTTTATTGACTGTATATGTTCGAAGTTGGTAAATCATTTAGCTCACCTTTGTCAAATAATAATAAAATGAGTATAGCTCAAAATACTATTTAAAGTTGCAAAATCACCATTGTGCTGTAATGGATCTACAATCTTTATTGAGAATTCATATGTCAGTGCGAATTACAAAACTGTTCTCCCCGTGACGGGTGAATCTTGACGGCGGTTTACGGGGAATTTAGGCTTCTCTGAAGACGTTCAAATTGATTAGTTATTCTTGGTAAGGATTTCTGATGCTAAGAGGGAGATCACAGTGTTAAATATTTCCTTAACTCGTCCGCTGGTGTTTATAGATCTAGAAACTACTGGACTCAATATTCAATCTGACAGGATTATTGAACTAACCGCGTTAAAAATATATCCCGATGGGAATGAGGATGAGAAGACGGTCATAGTGGATCCTGGAATTCCGATTTCTTCAGGTGCGACAGAGGTACATGGGATTACAGATCAAGATGTGATGGGGAAACCAGCCTTTCGTCAATATGCTAAGAGTGTATTAGAGTTTTTGAACGGCTGCGATTTGGCAGGATTTAATCTGATCCGATTTGATTTGCCACTTCTACAAAATGAATTGGCTCATGTAGGTCTTAAGTTAGAGTTGGAAGAAGTGGCTACTATAGATGCAATGGATATTTTTCACAGAATGGAGCCTCGTGATTTAGAAGCTGCGTATTTGAAATATTGTGGTAAAGCGTTGACTGAGGCACATTCCTCGGCCTCAGATGTTAGAGCTACCGTAGAGGTTCTTGATTCACAAATAGCTTATTACGCGGAATTGGGAGATTCTGTCGCTGATTTGCATGATTTTTGCCATCCAAGACATCCAGACTGGCTCGACTCCGAAGGAAAGATTTTGGCTACAGCCGATGGTCCTACCTTTGGATTTGGGAAATATCATGGAAGATTATTGGCGGATATTTCCAAACTAGATCCAGAGTATTTGAATTGGATAGTTTATGGGGTGTTTAATGATGATGTTAAGAGACTAATTGGAGAAGCCAGCCAAAGCTGATTCAACGACAACATAGCAGTTTGGACTATGAACTCGCTTACCGGAAATAGTCCGTTGTGATTGATTATTAAAGAGGAGATTAGCTTAAGAATCTAAAAGTATAATTACCAGGTAGTATATTACTCTAATCTCCCCTATCAAATTCCATGATCGCCCTTTGATAAGAGTAGGCGCAATTTTCGCACGCTGGATTTGAGGGTGGGAGGGAATTTGAATTTAGGACTCCAATCATCTCAAATATCGCTTCATCTATCCATTCTCCGTTCCATTTATACGGGACTAGAGTCTCAGTGAATTTGATCTGGGAGTTGAACGAGTCTCCATTTCTATCACCGTTGCAGACATAGAAATATGCGGTTTTTGAAACAGGGAACCCCATATGTCCAAGCAAGTAACTGTAAATATCTAATTGTATTTTATAATCCTGATGGTGCGAATATTCCAAATAACGGTGGCGGTTTACCGGATAACGGCTCGACTGAGATTTATAATCTACTACGATGAGTTCGTCGCTCTCCTGGTCCAGCCATATGTCATCTATCGCTCCACTCAAGGTGATGTTCGTATTGATAATTTGGTGCTCTAACCCTCGTCTTAAAGCGTCACGCCATTTATCTAGATCTGGGTGCTTGAATGGAATGACATGGTTTAACCCAAACTCTTTAAAACTTCTATGCGGTATTCCTTGTTCTCGGCAGGCATCGAATTCTTTTTTTAAGAGTATGTCTGTCGTATCGTTGAGAGCCCATCCGGGAGTGGAAGGAGACGTGAGTCCTTTAACTCTGTCTAAATAAAAACATCTCTGGCAATTCAAAAAATCGGTGAATTTACTTCTGCTTATTCTAAAATTGTCAGTTTGTCCGGGGTTATAGATAGAGGAGGATCTAGACCGTATGCCACGTGCCTTAACCGGCTGACCACGGGTGTTGCGTTTAAGGCTAATCATGGGTACTCCTATTGTTTTATGGGTGTCCTATCAAGGATGTGATAGGGCTTGTTTTATAGCCGATTCTAAGTCGAAGCGGGTGAAGGTCCCTTGCCAGAGGTTGGATCCTATAAGATAGGCAGGAATGGTTTTCACGCCTTGGATGATTGCCTGTTCATGTTGCTCCAGTACCCAATTTCTAAATGAACTTCTAGATAAAATTCCCCACATTGATTCCCATGATAAGCCAGCTTGGAGAGTGGCTTTCCGGATTAAATAAAGGCTGCCAATGTCTGCCCCATGATCCCAATATTCCCCGGATAGTGCTTCATAGAATTCAAAAAATTTCATGTGGGTAGTAGCAAACGCAGTTGCTTCATGGACTAGCACGGTGCTTAAAGTTCTATTAGAAAATGGTTCTACTAGAGTCTCGTTATTGGATTTTAGAGGGTGACCCAGGGGGATCTGGGTAACGTTTAAGGGATTACTTGGGCCAAAATCTGGTATTGGGGCAGATGGCCTCAACAAATAGGGCAGGTAATTTATACCAAAGCCTAATTGTTGTGATAGCTCTTTTGTAAGCGCCAGCCCTGAATATGAATGAGGACAGGTGTAATCAAACCACATATTTATTTGAAGTGTTTCTGTCACGTGTGCTCCATTCACTAAATGCGCTAAAAGATTCCATTACCTACTCAACTTGTTAACTATAACAAAGTCTGGTAAAAAAGGTCCGGTAACAGGTATCGTAATATCAGATGTTAAGGCGCAACATGCAACCTCCCGTACATACAGCAATATCCGTAATTGGTGGTTCAGTAGTATGGTCAATCACGGGAGAGCCGTGGTCGATGGCTATCGCATTCGTCTCTGGCGTGCTCGTAGATGTGGATTACCTCTTGTATAAAACTAATTGTGTTTCAAAGATTCTCCATGCATGGGAATGGTGGTTGATTTTAGATTTAATAGTGGTGGTTTTGGGGTTTCCTTGGTGGGGGCTAGCTGCGGTAGTAGGATACGGTCTTCATATAATTTCAGATCAAATAAGCCATGATCGAGGTAAATTCTGGTATTTTTTATCCTTCCGAGTTTGGGTGTTGCCAAATAGGATTAGGAAACATTAGCGGGTGGTTCAAGGTATTTGCTACAGTGATGAGTATCTCAAATCTGAATCATTTGTGATACTCTGGACAATAGGAATATAGAGGGCGTTACATGTTGTAATGTGTCCGGAATTACCTACTGTTATGACTAAAAACCGGGTATAAGTATCTATGTGTTTTCGAAATTTGGTGTTTGTGGAGGTCATTCGTGCGTATTTTGCTAATTGCTACGAACAAGAATCACAGGTTAATGGGTCGGATGAATGCCGAACCAGCTCCCATAGGGTTGGCGTACATCGCAGGATATCTCAATCCGGAACGTCATGATGTGAAGATACTAGATCTAATGTTTTCTGACGACCATTTATCAGATATCCAGAATGTGGTTGGATCATTTCAACCGGACTTAATTGGTATATCTCTACGGAATTTAGACAATGTGAGTTATATGGACCCTCAATGGGCTCTTCCAGTCACTAAAGAGGTCATTGATAAGTTACGGTCAATTACTAATGCTCCCGTGGTTTGTGGTGGACCTGGATTTAGTACTCTGCCTGAGGCATGTTTTGATTATCTAGACCCGGACTTGGCTATTGCTGGTGATGGTGGGGAAAGTTTCTCGCAAATGGCGGATGCAATGGACTCAGGTGAAGACTATTTGCATTTGGCAGGGATGATGTATAGGTCTGAGGATGGAGCATTAACACGTCATGGAATGGCCTATTCCCAATTTTCTAAGGCACCACTGTTTGAGCAGCTTGATATGGCCAGATATGAGAAAGCGGGTTTCGGAATAGGTGTTGTTACGAAGTTGGGGGATGCCTTTTCCAATTCAATTATCGCAGAGAATAACACTGCCAACTGGAGAGTTTTAAGGCCGATCGAAGATGTGATAGACGAAGTGCAAAGTCTGAAATCAGAATATAATTTTAAGAAAATTTTCTTCATTGATTCGGGTTTCAATGTTCCGCTACCGTACGCTAAAAGCCTATGCAGCGCAATCATAGATCATAAATTGGACCTCCAATGGAACAGTTACCTTGCCCCAGTCCCAGAGTCTTGTGATGACGAGGTTTTAGAACTAATGAAATCTGCTGGATCGGGGCTGGTAATAGTTACAAATAAAGCCAGGGTTGATACGGAAAACGAAAGTTTGGATGAACGTTTGGAACCGGTTCGCGAGGTGTGTAAACGGTGCGATAAAATAGGGATAAACTATGTAATATCCCAGAATTTCGGTGAACCGGGAGAAACTGAGGAAACTGTAGATGCCAAATTAGAGTTTTTGCGGGATATTGACCCTGCCCTGGCAAATTTAAGAGTCGGGGTAAGGATACGACCGGACACCCCTACATCTGATGCTGCTATCAAGGAAGGCATCATTCGAGGAGAATCAGATTTAATTGAACCTCATTTCTATATTGCAGAACCGGTTCGAGAGTGGTTGGTTGAAAAGCTAAGGAATGAGTGTGAGACCTATCCTCGTTGGAATCTTGTATAAGTAAACAGGGAGTAAATCGGAGTATATTAACTGTAGTTTGGCTTTCTATGGATTATCCAAGTTGGACTGACGTGGTAGAAAGCCCTGGCTAAAACTGGCGTACGGTTAGCTAATTAATCTGTCCTATGTGGGAAGATGTTTTTCAGTAGGTTCAAAAAGGTAGTTCCAATATCCCTATGAAACGGTTTGTTCCAATTTCACCTTCGTTACAGCGTGTCTATTATGGGTGGTGGGTGTTAGCAGCTGTATTCACGTTGGGGTTAATGTCAGGTGGAATCTTTTCCTTTAGTAACGCGATTTTTTTCGGACCTATAAAAGAAGATTTATTGCTTACGAGTGCCCAGACCTCACTGATATTTGCCCTGGCCAGAGCCGAAGGCAGCATAGCGGGCCCGATCGTAGGCCGCCTGGTGGATCAATTCGGCGCTAGGTCGATGATCATTGGTGGGGGAATATTGGCGTCCCTTGGATTCATGTTGTTACATTGGATAGATAACTACTGGGTGTTTGTCATCATTTTCGTGGGTGTCGTATCTACTGGTAAAAGTGCAGGACTTGGGCAAACGTTGCTTAGCGCTGTGAATCGGTGGTTCATTAAACGAAGGGCGCTTGCGATGTCGATTTGTATTACAGGCTTCTCTTCTGGTGGTGCGGTGTTGTTGCCTCTCATTACGATAGGTGTACATACGATTGGGTGGCGTGATGTGATGCTTTATTCGGGATTATTTATGTTGATCATAATAATCCCTCTAGGGAGGGTGGTTAGACATTCTCCGGAGAGTATGGGGCTGGAACCCGACGGTGATGTTTTAACTAACAAACAGCAATCAAACAATACTATTACCGCACCTCTTTCGACAAATACGCCTCACGATTTCCTGGTTAGAGAAGCCTTAAAGACCAAGGAATATTGGATTCTACTAATGGGGTCAGTGATGAGAATCACACTGTGGGGAGCCACATCTGTCCATGGTGTAGAAATGATGGTGTGGCACGGTATGTCTCGCGAGGGAGCGGGATTTATGTTCTCGCTTATGTTCTTGCTATCAATCCCTACTAGATTGATAGCAGGGTATTTTGGAGATAAACTGCCTCTTCAACCGCTCTTGTGTACAGGTATGGTAGCCGCCGCTATGGCATGTTTATCATTGCTCTTTGTTAGAGGGGACATTGGAGTAGTAGTGTTCGTCATACTAATGGCTGTGGAACAGGGTTGTAGTACTCTCAATTGGGTAGCCCTTGGGAATTACTTTGGGAGGCGGAGTTTCGCTACTTTGATGGGTATCATGAGCACTTGCTTCAATATTGGAATGTTGATCTCGCCAATTTATGCCGGTGTAATGTTTGACCGAAGTCACAGTTATACTGCGGTCTTGCTTACATTTATACCTATTTATGTTGCGAGTGGAATATTTTTCCTGCTTTCGAAACGCCCAATAAATCCTTTAGTTATATCAGCCGAACCATAGGAATATGATCTCGATAAGTGATATCAATGTGTGGTTTTCTAGGGTTGTTGTCTGACAGAGCTTTGGATAATAGGAGACAGTTGATTATGAATAGAGCTGCCGCTTCTGCTCAGGGATTCATGACTGGAGCGCGTTATTTAAATAGCTTGCGCGACAACAGGGAAGTCTGGTTGGATGGCGATAGGATTACTGATATTACCCAGGATAAATCGTTTACTGGTGTGGTTAATGAATTAGCTAGGATATATGATCTGCAGTCGGATCCTGAATTTCAGGAAGACATGACTTTCCCTGAACCTGAAACAGGTCGAAGGTTTAGTGTATCTTGGATGTTACCTAGATCCCATGAAGATTTAACGAGGAAACGCAGGAACAGTGAAATTTGGAACCAACAGTGTTGGGGACAACTTGGTCGAGGCCCCGATATTTTATCTTCTTATATCATAACTCTTTATAACGGACGAACGAATTTTAGCGATATCAAGAACCCTCATTGCGATTTCGGAGAAAATATAGCCAATTATTACCAGTATTGCAGAGACAATGATCTGTTCTTGACGCATGCGTTGGGTGATCCTCAGGTTGACAGGAGTGAACAACCTCAAAATGAGCAACGTGCTGCTAGGGAAGAAGATCTGGCTCTACACGTTGTGGAAGAGACTTCTGAAGGGATAATAGTCCAGGGTGCAAAGCAATTGGCGACAGCAGCTCCGATTACAAATGAGACTTACGTTTCCCTGTCAGCGACTTTTGTTCGTCGTTCTGATCCTAAGTTTGTTCTGTCTTTTGCTATTCCAACGAATAGCAAGGGTTTGAAAATCTTATGTCGCGAACCGGTGTCTGGGGGTAATGGGGGTTTTGGTCACCCTCTTGGTATGCTGTACGACGAGCAGGATTCAATGTTGTTTTTTGAAAACGTATTAGTTCCCTGGAACAGAGTGTTTATGCTGTACGATGCCTCTCCCGTTTTGTTGAGATATACGGGTCAAGCTAATTTCGCTGAGTGGGGGAACTTATGTCGTATCCATGAGCGAATGAAGCTCATCACGGCGGTCGCTACGATGATCGCGGAAGCGATAGGCGTGAAAGAGTACAGGGAAGTTTCTGCCAAATTAGGAGAGATGATAACTTACGTAGAGATGTGGCACCATGCTATGGACGGAGTGGAACGGAACTCTTATTTGACTGAAGGTGGATTAATGTCCTTGGGACCCTTATCCGGTATGAATATATTCTTTGCTCAGATGTCCTCACGTATGGTTCAGTTGTTGAGGGAAATAGCGGGATCCGGCCTCATCATGCAACCCAGTGAGGGAGATTTATCTAATGAGTTGCTTAGGCCATATCTTGATAGATTCATGCGTGGCAAAGGCGTCGACGTAGAATACAAGAGTCGTTTGTATAGACTAGCAAACGACCTTGCTGTATCTCCTTTTGGTATGAGACAAGAGGTGTATGAATATTGGCATGGGGGGGACCCGAACCGAAACAGGATTAATTTATTGAATCAATATGACCAGACTGAAATCATGGGTCGTATAAAAAACTTAGTATCTAAACCTCTTGCTAATGACGCAGGCTAAGGATATGTTGAAATCTGTGCCAGACTCCAAGTGCGTCGGGCACATCGGTTTATATCGAATGGCAGTGTTAATTTAGCTGAGGCATGACGTGAGGTGAAAGAATTGAGTACCGAGAACGAACTAACCCTCCGGGAACGCCAACTGCGAGTGTTGGAGCGTTTAGATCAAGGGCATATAGCGCTCAAGGCATCGCTTGAAGGCATAGATCCAGAAGATGCGTTTCTTGGATCTCGTTGGTCAGTCTGGGAAGTTTTAAAACATCTGGACTCCGAAGGGTTTGTTGATGCATTAGAGCATATTTCCAAAGGAGATTCGGATGTCCTTCCCGATTTCAATGGTCGAGCCCAGAAACTGGAATCAGATATAGCTCATTTAGAAGACACATTCGAAAAGTTCAAGGCAATGGTGGCTGGTATCCCTGAGGATAGATTGGATCAGCAGGTTACTCCGCCGAATCCCCATAACTCTTACCCAGGGTTAACGTTTCTAGAATTAGTTGAACGAGTTTCGGGTCATGAAGCTTCCCACGCTAGGCAAATCGTTGAGACTAGGAAATATATCCAGGCATTTTCAGCACGGGAAAGGGCAATTAATTTTGTCACTATCACCAAGGACTCCGAGGATCGCCTGGGCACGGCGACTATCGGACTTTTAAAACATGCAGATTATGTCGTGGGGTCTACGGAGACACTGGAGAAAATTGATAATTATGTTGGTGGGGTGCCTTTAACGTTACATGAACACAATATACAGGAGATTTTATCTCGTTTAGAGAGGGAAACTAAAGCGGGGTTATGGACGGTGGTTTGTACTCTGGGTGAGCCGATTATTCGTGGAATAAATTTAGTCCAAGAAGCACGTAAAAATGGTAGTACCGTAATAATTCGTTCTGGGTCCGATTAATGGTTTCAGACCCCTAGTGGGTCGATGGATAGGCAGATACCTAAGCAGAGAAAATAGATTACAGCTGTGGAATGTTTCTAGAGCTTGGTATTACTGATAAGCAAGGGGTATTTTTATGAGTATGTTGAATTTAGGGGATCGGATAGGTAGGGCAGGAAAATTAAGTCCGGGTGCTAGTGCGCTGATTTTTGATGAATCGACCGGCAATATACTTTTGACGAGGCGAGAAGATAACGGTAGATGGTGTTTGCCAGGCGGTGGAATGGACCCGGGGGAGAGTGCGGGAGAAGCTTGTATCAGAGAAGTATTTGAAGAAACTGGCCTAGAGGTGAAGCTGAAAAAATTAGTTGGAATCTACACTAGTCCCGATATTATGATCGAGTACCCTGATGGAAATAAAATCCAACCGGTTGCTTTTAGTTTTGAGGTCGAAGTAACCGGGGGTACATTGGGTCTGAGTGACGAGACTACTGAAGTAGGATATTTCACTATAGAAGAGATGGAGAAGATGGATATGATGGAACATCACGTCCAGAGGATTTATGACGCGTTGGAGGGTCGTCCGGAGGCTATATTCCAATAAGTTTAGATGTTGACCTACTGCGAACTAGTGGGCATTATCTAAGATACCTGTCATTGAATTAAGTACGGCTACGTACGCCTCGGAAGAGAGTTATTGGTATTTTTACTAGCAGTCACGTGGAAAGCTTCAAGGCAAAATGGAAACGATCTATAGTCGTTAACCATAAATATTCGGTGCTTACCTGGAGAGTTTTCAAAGAATTGGGCGATGATGATGCCACCCATCTAGCTGCGGGAGTTGCTTACTATGGGATGTTTGCCTTATTTCCCCTGATACTGGCTATCTTAGCGATTGGGGGAATCTGGTTGGATACTCCAGAGGAACAGCGGGAGTTTGTTACCTTCGTGACTAATAATCTTCCCGGATCCAAAGGATTTGTTGAGGATAATTTAAGGGAAGTAATTAAATTCAGAGGTGTATTAGGGGTCGGTGCAATAGTGGGGTTATTATGGTCGGCGAGTGCAGGGATGGGGGCGGTTGCTCGAGGAGTCAACAGAGCATGGGATGTTCACCGGAACCGACCATTCTATGTGGCTAAACCTCTTCAAGTTATGATGGCGTTGGCAGTCGGAGTTCTGTTTTTACTGTCTACGTTTTTGACTTCCGCTATAGAATTGATTACTGATCCTCGGAGAGATTGGGGATTGCCGGGTCAGGAATTGTTGTTTGACATGGGGGTTGCTAGCCTGGCCCTACGTGTTGCACCATTCTTAATTAATATGGGTATCTTCCTACTATTATATTATTTTGCTCCTAACTGCAGAACCTACTGGCGCTACGTCTGGCCCGGAGCGTTAATAGCCGCTATATTATTTGAGGTCGCCAAAGGGATGTTTATTTGGTATCTGGACAACTTGGCCACATATGACCAAGTGTACGGTTCTGTTACATCTGTCATGAGTTTATTATTGTGGATGTGGGTATCAGCGTTAATACTTATATTGGGAGCAGAGATAAGTTCTGAATATGGCCGAATGAAAGAAGGGATACCGAGGGGGCAGCTAATCGATCCTCTTTCGGTTCAGGGTTAGTAAAGCTCAGATTAAATACCGATCATTATTCGGGATTTTACCGGGAAAGTTTGCCGTGTACATATCAAAGTCAACAAAGGAGGATAAATGCCACTAACGGATATTAACATTACCAATCGCTATATATTTTCAAACGGCGAGGAATTTGGAGACGTAGGACAATATGAGGTTTTGGAAGGTATTGCAGAATTTGAAATTGACCCATTACTTAACATAAATACAAGTATTGTTGATCTGGAGTTAGCCGAACGACAGCCTAACGGGTTAGTCGCATTTAGTGCCGACATATGTATCTTGCAACCAGTGAATCCGGATAAAGGAAACCAACGGGTGTTATTTGACGTTGTCAACCGAGGCCGCAAGACAGCATTAAGTCTTAACGACGTACCAGCTGTTACGGATCATTTTGCTCCTCTGATGGCAGGTAACGGCTTTTTAATGCGTAAAGGCTACACAGTAGCATGGTGTGGTTGGCAGTGGGACGTTCCTCCTAATCTCGGATTAATCGGGTTACATGCTCCTGATGCTCTAGGCCCAGATGGTCCCTTGGAGGGTAGGATAATGTGCCAATTTCAATCGGATGCACCCACCCAAGTGTTCTTACTTGCAGACAGGCAACACACGCCACATCCCGCAGCGGACATAGAAGAAGAAGGAGCGACCTTAGCGGTACGTAATTTACCGAACCAAGCCGCTCGCGCAATTGATAGAGATGAGTGGTCATTTGTAAGAGTAGAAGATGGAGAGGTGGAACCCGAGCCAAGCCACATTTATATGCCAGCCGGATTTGAGCCTGGGTTAATTTATCAATTGGTTTACACGACCAGAGGCAGTACGGTTGTCGGGCTAGGCTTTGCAGCGATTCGGGATTTTATTTCTTTTCTTAAAAATGCTACCAGAGAAAACGGCAATCCTTGCAGTAAGGATTTAGAATTCGCTTATGCGTTTGGGAGATCTCAGAGCGGACGTTTTCTGAGACAAATGATTCAC
>ENA-UPTF01001862-UPTF01001862.1-marine-metagenome-genome-assembly--contig:-NODE-1862-length-12837-cov-2.946317_pt1 | contig 12837 bp, 10 predicted proteins | sample MGYA00238166_ERZ767019 | MGnify/ENA primary metagenome ERZ767019 (study PRJEB28930, sample SAMN06266391) | marine metagenome | isolation source: Sea water from 250 m depth | place: Atlantic Ocean...
AGAAAGCAAAGCAATTGATAATTTTGATTTTATATTAAAAGATAAAGAAATTGATATAGTAGATATTTGTCTCCCACCTTATTTGCATTTTTCTACTGCGCTTAAATTTCTTAAATCAGGTAAACATGTAATTTGCGAAAAACCTCTTTCTACAAGCGTAAAAGAAGCAAAAGAATTAGTTGATTGTTCAAATAAAAACAAAGTTAATCTTTACCCTGTCTTTCAATACAGATATGGAAAAAATATTAAAACATTAAAATACTTAATAAATGAAAAAATGACAGGTATACCTATAAAAGCATCCTCCGAAGTACATTGGAAACGTGATGAGAAATATTACAATACTTCATGGAGAGGTACTTGGAAAGGTGAAGGTGGTGGAGTGATTCTAAGTCACGCTATACATTCTCATGATATATTGTTATTTATTCTAGGGGATATTGTAAGTGTTTCTGCAAACTTGGCCACTTTAGTTAATGATATAGAAACTGAAGATGAAAATATAATTTCTATCTTAAAACAACTAAATTTTTATAATCGTAAGGAACAAAGACCAGATTGGTGGAGTCATTTCTCAAACATTGAAAAAAATACTGAAGAGTTTATTGAAGATAACAATTGCGTAGGAGGATTGACAAAAATCAATGAAACCATAAATGGCTCAAATCGTATTGCAAATTTTGTTTTTCCAGAGCAGATTACTAAAATGAAAACTGGTGATTATGTATTAGATCAAAATGGTTCAAATAGAGTTTTTATATCTAATATAGATTATGGTAATAACAAATTATCTATTAGGATTGGAAAAGACAAACCAATTCCTACATCTCTAACTCCTTCAACCCCAATAACTACAAGAAGCATTGATAATGCTGTATCCGATTTCATAATAAACTTTGATTACAAAAATTCATATCCTGCCATAAAGGAATTTCTAAAACGAGAAGATTCAAAGTACAAACAAAATTTAGATGTTATGGAAAATTCAATAGATTCAATAACAAAAAGAATTAAAAATTTGAATAATTCTTACTTAGTTATTCAAGGGCCTCCTGGAACAGGAAAAACTTTTACAATTTCTAGAGTAATCGTAGATTTAATAAAAAATAACTATAAAATTGCTATTGTATGTCATTCTCATAAAGCAATAATAAACTTGATTGAAGCCATAGATGATTATTCGTCAGAAATAAATCTTAATTTTGAAGGTATATATAATTCAGGTTCTAGAAAGTTAAATAAGAATTTTTCAAACATAGAAATAAAAAATACAAATAAAATCGCAACTAAAAAGTATGATTTAATAGCTGGTACAGCCTGGGCTCTTTCAAACCCAATTCATAGAGAGGATAGTGAAAAAAATAAAAATTTTGATTATATTTTTTTTGATGAAGCTGGTCAAATAAGTATTTCAAAATTAATAGCATCATCAATGTCTTCAAAAAACATAATTATGATTGGAGACCATATGCAACTACCACAACCAAGTGTTTCTACAATTGATGGTGATTCCTCATTATCCCCGATTGAGTATTTGTTAAAAGAAAAAAATACCATAAGTGATGAAAAAGGGATTTTCCTTGATAAAACTTATAGAATGCATTCAAATATATGTACATTTATTTCCGATAGCTTTTATGAAAACAGATTAATTAGTGACATAAGTAATGCGAATCAAATTGTAAAAACCACAAAGGAAAAATCTGTCCCTAATGGGATTTATTTACTTGATTTAAAGCATGAAGGTTCTTCTGTTCAAAATAATAGGGAAGCTGAAGCCATAAGGCAAATATATAATAAATTAATTAATAAAAATTGGATAGATAGAGAAAAAAAGAAAAATAAAATTAAGCACGAGGATATTTTAGTAATAAGTCCTTTCAACGCCCAAGTCAATCTTATAAAAGAAAAATTAGATTCCAATGCGTTGGTTGGAACAATAGATAATTTTCAAGGACAAGAAGCCCCAATAGTCATAATATCGTATTCAGCATCTGATCCAGAAAATATTCCCAGAGGAACGGATTTCTTCTTTGATTTTAGAAGATTGAATGTTTCTTTATCTAGAGCAAAGTGTCTCGCTATTATATTAATAAATCAAGAACTTTTTGATTATCATTGCAACACAGTAGAAGATATGGAAAGATTAAATTTTTTCTGTAAATTATCATCTTATGAGCATAATCAAAAAGATTTCCTACAATTGATAAATTAAAAAGGTTTGGCACGCCCGGGAGGACTCGAACCCCCGACCCTCTGGTTCGAAGCCAGATGCTCTATCCAGCTGAGCTACGGGCGCACAAATGGGGTGGGCGGAGGGGCTCGAACCCTCGATCTACCGGGTCACAGCCGGTCGTGTTAACCACTACACCACGCCCACCATGTATATAAGGATTAATAATGAATTGATCTTTCTTCAAAACTTCCATCCATTAATTTTGTAAGATATAAGCTAATTCTATCAATAATCTAGTCGGTATCCCAGTCGCACCTTTAGTATACCAACCATCATTTGAAGAACTCATCATATTAGCAGCAATGTCAAGATGTACCCAAGGAGTACCCTTGACAAAATGGTTAATAAAATGAGCTGCAGTTATTGTACCAGCCAATCTTCCTCCAGTATTTTTTAGATCAGCAATATCAGAATGATTTTGTTTTTTTGAAACAGGATCCAAGGGAAGTTGCCATACAAAATCACCAGTACTAAGTCCTGCATCTTTTACATATCCCATAAGTTTATCATTATTAGAAAATCCTGAGATATTTCCTTTACCCAAACCTATACCTGCAGCCCCTGTCAAAGTCGCAATATCAACAATATATTTAGGGTTAAAGGTTTTAGCATATGTAATTGCATCAGCTAATGTTAAGCGACCCTCAGCATCTGTGTTTTCGACTTCAATGAATGTACCATCCATAGCTTTCACCACATCGCTTGGTCTTTGAGCAGATCCACTTGGCATATTTTCTGTGGCAAGACAAAGTGCTTCAATATTTATATTTAAACCCAATTTTGAGATTGCATAAATAGCTGATATAACAGATGCAGCTCCTCCCATGTCCCCTTTCATAGCAACCATACCCCCAGGAGGCTTTAAAGATAATCCTCCGCTATCAAAAGTTATAGCTTTTCCAATATACCATATAGAAGAATCTTCACTGTTAGGTTTATAAGAAAGATGAATTAATTTAGGTTCTTCAACAGAACCTTGAGATACTCCTATAAACGCATTCATTCCTAACTGTTTACATTCTTCTCTACTTAAAACATTACACTTTAAATTATTTCCAGATAATTCCATAGCAATGTCAGATAGTTTGGTAGGAGATAGAATGTTTGCAGGTTCATTAACTAAATTTCTAGCTCTTTTTTCAGCATCAGCTATAATAACAGTTCTACTAATAAGTTCTTCAACTTTAACTCTAGGGTTATCAGAAGAAACCATAAGAGAGAATTCTGTTTTTTCATTTTTCTGTTTTGACTTATAATTATTGAATGTATACGATCCTAATAGAAAGCCTTCTATTAAAGATTTTGACAAATCTTCAAAATTATCATCTTTATTTACAAAAGAATCCAAAAACAAATTAACACCTTGAGAATTAGATTTATTGAAAAAAGCACCCAGATTCCCAGCTGCCCTTCTTAGAGAATTATTATCTAAATTTTTAGACTCTCCTAAACCTAAAACAAAAATTTTAGAATAATTAAATTCTTTATAGATTTTTTTTGGTGTGTGAAGAACAACTATTTCACCCAATTCTTTCGGTAAATCATTTGATTTAATAGTCTCGTTAATAAGAGAGCCACTAATTTCATTAATTTTAGTAAGATTGGTAGGATTATCCTGAAAATAGCCTATTACTAAAGTATCAGCATTTTTATTTATATTTAATTCGTTTAACTTATTTATTGTTATACTTGGCATAATTTTTTATTTTATCTTCAATTCTAATACTAAAAAAGAGCTATTACAAAAGTATATAAAAAAAATATTTTTACATTTAAATTTGAATTTGTTCAAAACTTTAACAAAAATAGTTCTAAAATAAGTACATTTGTACCTTGTATATTTGTGAATTAGGGAATAAAGTTTTTTGTATATTCACTTTTATTACTGTGGGGGTAATTAATGCAAAATGTTCATTCTGTAAAAGTTGTAAGCGATGGATCTTACTTACTTGATGGAGGTCCCTTTTTTGGTCCTGTACCAAAAGTTTTATGGGAGAAACAGGCAAAACCTGATAGAAAAAATAGAGTTAGGCTTGGTTTGAATTCACTTTTAATTAGAAATGGTGATTCAAATATATTGGTTAATACAGGAATTGGTTCCAAGGAGCCAGAAATAAATAGAGACATATATGGTCATGCCTCTTCAAGATTAATTAGAAATCTTAAATTAAGTGGGGTTTCAGCAAAAGAGATAGATACAGTTATTTTAACCCAATTACATTTTGACCACTCTGGAGGATCAACATCTTTTGATAGAGAAGGTAAATTAATACCTACATTTCCTAAAGCAAAATATTTGATCCAACAAAGCGCTTGGGATGAAGCATTCAATCAAGATGAAAGATTATTGCCAGCCTATGGGCACCCTGTCGAACATTTGAATGTTCTTAAGGATAGAGATATGATAGAGTTCATTGATGGAAATACAGAAATACAACCAGGTATTCATTGCGAGGTGATTGATGGATATTCTAAAGGTCATCAAATAGTTAAAGTAAATGCAGGATCTGAGAGAATAGTTTATTTATCTGAATTAATCCCAGCTCCTTCTCACTTACCATTAGCTTATATTACTGCTTATGACAGATATCCAGATCAAACTTTAGAAAATAAGAGAAGAATGATAGCCCAATGTGAAAAAGAGGGATGGTTGATGGTATTTGCTCATGGTTATAAGGAGTACGCAGGGTATTTAAAGAGAAATAACCATCAAATGATTCTTGAACCTATAGAGATATAAAAAAATATTTATTATCCAATTATTTTTCCAGTAAGATTTAAGTTCTCGTCAACTGATGTGATTATTACTTTTGATATATCATTTTTATTGTTATTACTATTTTTTTGAGTATTTATAAAGTAGGAATAATTAGTTGTGTATCCACTCAACGGTTTATTTTTTTCCCATAGAACTTCTTGTTCGGTATTAATCATTTCTTTCAATCTTTGTAATTTCAACTCTTCTGATATTTCTCTCAATTCTTTTGCTCTTGCAGTAATTAAGGAAGAATGAATTTGATCATTGAGATAATAAGCAGTTGTTCCAGGTCTTTTTGAATAGGGAAATACATGAATCTCTTTAATAGAAGAATTTAACAATAGCATTTTAGTTGCATTATGATCTTCAGAATTTTCTCCAGGAAATCCAACAATTATATCAGTTGTTATTGTTGAATTATTAATATTTTTTTTGATCTTTTCTACAACTGACAAAAAAGTTTCTGTGGTGTATTTTCTTCTCATGGATTTCAGAATTTTGTCTGAACCACTTTGTAGAGGGATGTGAAAATGAGGACAAAGTCTTAAGCGATATTTCTTATGGTTCCAAAGTTCAAATAATTGATTAGTAAATTCGTGAGGTTGTACAGACGAAAGTCTTATTCTATCTATATTGGTTTTGTCAAGAATTTGCTTTAATAAATCATGCAATGAATGATCTTCTAGATCATATCCATATGTCCCTAATTGTGTTCCGGTAAGAACAACTTCTTTACATCCGAATTTTTCCAGTTTTTTAATTCTATTGATAATTACAGTTTTACTTATAGATTTTTCCCTGCCTCTAACCTTTGGAACTATACAATAACTGCAAATCTGGTTACATCCCTTTTGTATGGCTATTGATGCTCTCGTTCTGCCAAGCAGTAAATTATTTAATGAAACCTCTTGTTTATCTATACTTTTATTTGAAGATCCATTATTAATGATTTCAAATAAATTATCTTTAGAAAAATTTCCAACCACAGTATCTGCTATGTCCAAATCGTTAACTTCTTTCATATTTCTTTCAACATAACAACCTGTTGCAACAATATGAACGTTAGGGTTTTTTTTTCTGATATTTCTTAGTTTGTTTCTAGCTTTTTTATCCGCAGATTTAGTGACCGTACAAGTGTTCAATAAATAAACGTCTGAATCTGAGACGTTGTCAGAAATTTTCATTCCTTGTTCTAGTAGCTGGTCTGCAATTCTTTGAGAATCTGCTATATTTAATTTACAGCCATGAGTTTCAATATAAACTTTCATGAATAAAATATTTATCGAATATAAAATATAAGTTACATTTTTAATAGTATATAGTGCTATATCCAACTATAAGCATTGAACTGAATCTAATTTCAGATTTTGAGGTAAATTATGACAAACAAAATAGTAGTGACTGGGATCGGGTTAATTACCCCATTAGGATTAGACAGAGAATCTACCTGGAAATCAATAACATTAGCGAAAAATGGTATTAGAAAAATAAAATCTTTTGATCCAGAACCATACCAGACTCAAATAGCAGCAGAAATTGATAATTTCAATCCAGAGGAAATTTTAGGAAGGAAATTTGCTAGAAGATTGGATAGATTTGCACAATTTGCATGTGTTGCAGCAAAGGAAGCCATAAAAGATTCTGGCCTTTTCTTAGAATCTCTAAATTTAGATAGATTTGCTGTTTTAATTGGTAGTGGAATAGGTGGTATCAGTACCTTAAGTGATCAAATAAGTATTCTAGATGAAAAGGGTCCATCAAGGATTAGTCCTTTTCTAGTCCCCATGATGTTAAGTGATATGGCCTCTGGACAAGTTTCAATGATGCTGGGAACCAAAGGCCCAAATTTTGCAACTGTATCCGCGTGTGCATCTGGTGCAGATTCTATTGGAATGGGTCTCAATATGATTAGAAGAGGTGAGGCGGACATAGTACTGGCTGGTGGAACAGAAGCAGCTGTTTGTCCAATAGGTATTGCAGGATTTAACGCGTGTCATGCACTTTCGAAAAATAATGAACAACCTGAAATGGCATCTCGACCATTTGATGCCAAAAGAGATGGATTCGTCTTAGGTGAAGGCGCAGGATTACTAATATTAGAAGAAGAAAGTCATGCAATTAAAAGAGGTGCTACAATTATTTGTGAATTGGCTGGCTATGGAGCTACCTCAGATGCTCATCATGTTACCCAACCTCATCCTGAAGGAGAAGGTGCCGCAAAAGCTATGATATTAGCAATGAACGACGCTAAAATTAAAAGAGAAGAAGTAGCGTATATAAATGCTCATGGAACATCTACGCCTTTAAATGATAAATATGAAACCATTGCAATAAAAAAAGCATTTAAAGATCATTCAAAAAAATTAAAAATATCCTCTACAAAATCCATGACAGGCCATCTACTAGGTGCTGCAGGTGGTATTGAAGCCGCATTTACTGCATTGGCTATCAACGAAATGGTGGTGCCTCCAACAATAAATTTACTTAATCCTGATCCTGATTGTGATCTTGATTATGTTCCTAATCACGCACTAAAAGGAAACGTACCAGTTGCAATGTCAAATTCTTTGGGTTTTGGTGGTCACAATAGTTCGTTATTATTCAGGGATTATGAAAAATAAATGATTCCTCCTAAAAAAAAATATCGAGTTATTCTAAAGAATGAAAACAAATTAGATCAAGATAGTTCGTACAGTAATAAAGAGATAATAGAAAAAATACTTAAAAACAGGTCAATTGATGAAAATTCTGTTGATAATTTCTTGGAAAATTCTGATATAGATTCCGTAAATCCATATGAGTTAAAAGATATGGATAAAGTAATAGAATTATTGAGCGATTTTATTGTTTCTAAAAAAACCATAGGTATATATGGTGACTTTGATGCAGACGGCTTAACAGGTACTGCTATTTTAATAGAAACTTTTAAGGATTTGGGGGCTAATCCAAAGCCCTTTATTCCTCACAGAGAGGAAGAAGGTCACGGAATATCAAAGAATGGATTAAAATCTTTGATTGACTTAGGTTGCGAATTAATAATAACTGTTGATACGGGTACCAACTCTCAAAATCTAATAAAAGAATCTGTTGATAATAAGGTAAAGATAATAATTACAGATCATCATATCCCTGAATCGAATTCTATGGAATATTTAACTTTAAATCCAATGATTCAAGATAACATTACAGAATACTCAGGAGCAGGAGTTGCATGGTTACTTTCTAAAGCTTTATATAAGCATTTTAAAAAACCTATCAAGGATGGTATAACATCTTTAGCAGCGATAGGAACTGTTGCGGATGTTGCTCCTCTAACAAATTCAAACAGAATTATAGTTAAAAGTGGTCTAAAGGAAATATCTGAAACTAAACATTTTGGTATCAATGCACTAAATAAAATCTCTAATAAAAGATTTTTTCATGAAACTCCTGAAAGCGAATATATTTCATTTTATTTAGCTCCTAGGATCAATACTCCCGGTAGAATCGGTGATGCATACATAGCTTTGAATTTATTAACAGCTCAAAATGAAAAAGAAGCAAATAATTTATCAGAAAATATAGAAAAATTAAACTTTGAAAGAAGAAAATTATCTCAGATGTTATGGGATAAAATTCAAAGTGAAATAGAAAAACAAAATAATGAATCATTAATTAGGGTTGATTGCACAGGTTATCCTCTAGGGTTATTAGGACCATTAGCAGGTAGGTTAGTAGAAAGTTTATCTAAACCTGTTTTCTGTTTTTTAGAGAAAGATAATATTTTGAAATTTTCTTCTCGATCAACAGAAAATTTTAATTTATTTGAAAATCTTAAATCTTTTGATCGGTATTTTTTGAATTTTGGTGGTCATTCAAAAGCTGCTGGGTTTTCAATCAAAAAAGGAGATTATAATCTCTTGTTTGATGGACTTCTAAACGAAAATTTTAAAAATAAAAAGAAACAAGAATCCATAAAAGAGTACGAAATTGATATTGAATTATCTATCAATCAACTAAATTATAATCTGTGGGGAGATTTGAAAAAATTATCTCCATATGGTGAAAAAAATCCAAACCCAATTTTTTTATGTAAAAATATTGATCTTCAAAATATAAAAAAAATTGGAAAGAATAAAAATCATATATCTGGACGATTGGTATCAAAAAAACAATATTTTGATTTCATAGGATTTAATAATAATTTTGTTCCTGATCACAATAAAAAAATAGATTGTATTTTCCAATTAAGAACTGATTTATGGAACGGGGTAATTCAAAAAAAATTACAATTGTTAGAGATAGAAAACTCAAGGATTTAATTGGTTGTATTCCTTCGAGTTTTTAACCCTATTATGATAACAGATAAAACAAAACAAACCAAAGAAATGAAATGAGCTTCTTGAAATCCTAAGAAATACACTCGATCCAGCCTTATCCACTGAATAATAAATCTACCAAAACTATACCAAGCAAGATAAACAAACCACAAACTACCTAATGGCTTTAGTTTTCCACGTAGCACAACAAGAAGAACCAGTCCCAAAATATCCCATATAAATTCATATAATGCCGCTGGGTGAACTGGAGTATATAGATCACTACCTATAGGGAAATGTCCATTACTCCAAACTTCACTATTTCCTATACACTGTAATCCAGGAGAATCTGGATGGGTAAAATACCATCCAAAAAAAAGATCAGTTGCTCTAGAACAGTGTTCACCGTTTATAATATCTCCTATTCTCCCAATTGCTTGGGCAGAAAGGATTGCTGGTGCAGCAAAATCCATTAATTGTCCAATAAAATCATAAGAAAATTTACGATAAAGAGCGTAGCTTACTCCACCAAGCCAACCACCCAATATACCACCCCAAAGTGCTATTCCACCCTTCCATATATATAAAAAATATATAGGATTATCTAGGTAATAATCTAGGTTATCTGCTATATGTACAAATCTTGCTCCAATGATTCCTCCAATTATTCCCCAAGAAGCAGTGCTATAGATTATATCTTCATCTATATTTAATTTATTAGCTTGTTTTACAACAATATATAAAGCTACAACGACTCCGATAAAAGATAAAAACCCATGCCAAGACAACATAAATGGGCCTATAGAAAAAATCATTGGATCAAATGGAATATTAATCATAGTTTAACGAGAAATAACCTGTTTAGTTTTTTTCTTGAACTTATAAAGTCTAGTATTTATCATAAATACAAAAGATTCAAGTTAAACATGTTTCTTTTAAATAAGATTTATGAATTTTGATGAACATTTAGAAAAGTTTTATTATTATTTATCTTCTGAAAAAAGATATAGTAATAACACGCTTGAATCATATTCAAATGATTTAAAATTACTTACAAATTTTCTAGAATCTAAAAAGAAAAAAAACTGGAAAAGCATAACTGAATCAGATATAACACAATATTTCAAAGAGATAAATAAAAATCTATCTAGAAATAGTGCTAAAAGGAAATATGCATCCATGAAATCATTTTTTAAATTTATGTTTCAAGAAGGATATATCCATAAAAACATTTTAATGGACATAAAATCCCCAAAATCTTCCTCTACAATTCCTAAACCTCTATCTATCAAAGAAATGGATATGATTTTAATGAAATCCAATACTTCAAAAAAATTTTCTCGTGACACTTCCATCTTTACTACCATGTATGCTGCTGGACTTCGAGTGAGTGAGGTATTAAGTATAAATTTGGGTGGATTAAAAATTAATGACAAGACATTAAAAGTATCTGGAAAAGGAAGTAAAGAAAGGATTTTGCCTATATATCAAGAGGCATGCAAAGACTTAGAATATTACATAAAAAATATTAGACCTTTTTTCTCTAAAGATAATAGCTTCTATTCTTTATTATTTACTAATAAAAACTCCAAACCTCTAACTAGACAATATGTATGGCGTACATTAAAGATTAGAGCATTAAAAGCTGGTATCAATAAAAATGTTTCGCCGCACATGATAAGACATAGTTATGCAACTCATCTACTTCAGGGAGGAGCCAGCATACGACATGTTCAAGAATTCCTGGGTCATAATTCAGTTGAATCTACTCAAATATATACTAAGATACCAAATCAAAGATTGATTAAAGATTATAATCTTGCACATCCTAGAGGAAATCAATAAAATAAGTACTAGGAGATTATAATGCCAGTAATTACAGTAGAAGGATATTTGGGATCAGGTTATCAAAATATTGGTAGAAAAGTTGCAAGAAAATTAAATATAGACTTTGTTGATAGGATATTACTTTCTCAAGTTGCTGCGTTAACTAAAACCAAAGTGTCAGATATTTTAGAATTAGAAAATCCTCCCGAAACTGTAATGCAAAAACTTAGCAAAAAAATTCTAACGATGTTAGAACGATCAGCATTAACGGGAGGAGGTTCAGATCCGTTCTTTGGCCATGGTGTAGAAAACCTTCTTTCTCAACCTTATAAAGATTTTCCTCACACAGAATCAATGAATGAAAACACAGATTTTAATAAATCAATTACAAGAGTCGTAAATTCACTAGCTAAACAAGGAAATGTTTTGATTTTAGGTAGAGGAGCTTCCGGAATATTAAGAAAGAATAAAAAAACTCTGAGAATAGGAATATTTTGTGACCTTGAACTTAGAATAAAAAAATATGCCAAGAGAAATAAAATAAGTATGGAAAAGTCACGTAAAAATATTGATACGTATGATACGGCCAAAAAAAATTATTATTTAAATGTATTTCAAAAAGAACCCTTAGATCCATCAATGTTCAGTTTAATGTTTAATTCCGAAACATTATCAGATTCTGAAATCATAGATGATATATGTGCTGCTGCAAAAAAATATATAGTAAAATCATAGGATAATGGCAAAAAAAGTTAGAAAAAACAAAAAGAATAGAAAACCCAATGTATTTGTGCAAGATCCATCTACTACACCTACAGAAACAAAAAAGATTGATTCAATAACAAATGAACAAACTTCTATAAATAAATCTCAAAGTAGCCCGACTGTTGCCAATGAATTTTCATATGGCGAATTAATCAAAATGGGATACATTACTTCTTCTATTTTTGTTATACTAATTATCCTTACTTTCATACTTGGGTAAATTTTGACTCAATCTAAAAATATAATAAAAGATTTTATAATAATGGTTGATGTATTGATTTATCTGAGGGACAAAATTTTAGTATCTAGGATGTCAACTTGGATATCTGATTACTCTAAACGAACCAATATTGGAGTTGAAGTAATAGGGGATTTAAATCATGCAATTAATTCTAATCCGTTAAGAATTTTAGGCGTTGGTGAAGAATCATTAATTAGTGAAATTTCAAAACATTTAAGTAATCACATTGGGTCTAATCTATATATTACTAAATCTCTTCCAATGTTTTGCGAAATTCTTCATCCAAATGGGGGAAAAGCGACGGCCCTTCGTTGGCTTACAAATTGGTTAAATATCAAATTAGATGAAACAATTGTTTTCGCAAACGGTTTAGAAGATATTGAGATGTTAAAGATTTGTGGTTTTGGGGTATCAATGTCCGGAAGTCCTGTTGAATTAATTAGAGCCTCTAGTTTGGTAGCCTCCCCAGTTAAAAATGATGGGGTTTCAAAAGTACTGAAATATTTCCTTGCCAATAGGAAATTCGGGGTAGGACGAAAAGGTTAAGCAAAAACCTGGTGTAGGAAATCCTTTAGTTACTAGTTATTCGAAATATATGATTGTAAATCTGGAATATTTTTGTTGTCCATAATTTTAAGTAAACCATTATTTATTGTCTTTGCTATATTGGGGCCCTCATAAATTAATCCGGTTAATATTTGAATTGAACTTG
>ENA-UPTF01001863-UPTF01001863.1-marine-metagenome-genome-assembly--contig:-NODE-1863-length-12835-cov-3.325443_pt1 | contig 12835 bp, 13 predicted proteins | sample MGYA00238166_ERZ767019 | MGnify/ENA primary metagenome ERZ767019 (study PRJEB28930, sample SAMN06266391) | marine metagenome | isolation source: Sea water from 250 m depth | place: Atlantic Ocean...
CTATTGTATATACAGCAGTTGCACTTGTTGATGAAACTGCAACATCTGTTTCCGCAGCTCCTCCACCACCACCAATCTCACCCCATTCGTCAGTATATCCCTCAAACTTACCATCTGTAGTATTATATCTAAAGTCACCTGCAGCAGCTGAACCAGGCCTTTGTCCTGTCGTACCTTTTGTTACACCTATACAACCAGTACCACCAAAATCAGCACCTTTTTCAATTAAAAGAACATCCTCGATACCAGCATTCTTTAAACGTGCCCCAGCGATTAGACCTCCAAAACCACCACCAATGACAACTACATCAACCTCTTCATTTAACGGGTCTCTTTCAATAATCTTTCCAGCATGATTGTCCTTTGAAAAATTAGAAAAGGCTCCGGTGGCTTCAAGATACTGTTCATTGCCATCCGAACGAATGCGCTTATCACGCTCCGACTGATACTTCGCCCTTAAAGCATCTGGGTCAAAATCAATGGCTGTCTTAATTTCCGTCATTTGTTCCTAGTCATCGGTTAACAACTGAGAGTTAATTTGATTCTATTTGAGCGGACGACGAGATTTGAACTCGCGACCCTCACCTTGGCAAGGTGATGCTCTACCAGCTGAGCTACGTCCGCGTAGGCAATAACCCTACCAATCAACAAAGCATTATGCATTTAGTTGCTCTTGAAGACCTCTAATCAGTTATTTTCTTCCACATCTTCATAACTGTCACTGACCATAGAATCAACTTCTAAGTCGTTGGTCTTGTTCTCATCATCCTCAATCAACTTAATTTTTTTCAAAGCTGACTTTTTTGGTTTTGTATGCCACCAGTAACCAACGGTTCCAGCCAGTAGCACTCCAGCAAGAATTCTTATAGTTACTACTATCTGATCAATTCTCTCTTCAGTTGTATTTCCACTTTCATCCACCTCTGGAGGGATAGTCTCAATTGTCATATTCTGAGCTAAAGAAAAATCAACGTATGCAAAGTACGTAAAAACTGAACAAACAATTGCAGTTATAAAGATAAGTCTCTTAAACATCAATATTCATATCCTCAAACTAATCGTAGTGTCTGTTTCATTCATGGCAGTTTTAATTACAAATGACACTCACAACTATCCGGCACTGACCTTTGAAATGAAGCTTTCTAAATGAACTCCAATTTCTTTCACTGCTAAAAGAAAGGCGTCATGTCCATCTGGACTATCGACCATGTGATATTCACAGTCTCCCCCTGCTTCAATGACTGCTTCCCTCAATTCTTTCTGCTGATAGGGAGGATATAAAGCGTCTGAAGAAATACTCAAAGTCATTACAGGCACGCGTGCAATCCTTTCCAGCGCACCCTTTAAACTTCCTCTATCTCGCGCAAGATCATGTAAATCCATTGCTCTATTGAGAAGCAGATAGCTATTAGCATCGAACCTTCTTGCTAACTTCTCACCGTGATAATCGAGATAAGACTCGACTTGAAAGCGATCCCACAGGCCATAAATAGAACGCGGGTCAACCAAATCCCTTCCGAATCTGTCCGAATAAACCCCTTCACTTCTATAGGTCGTCTGAGCCACGGAACGAGCGATTGCAATTCCCGCTGTGGGACCATCTCCTGGTTCAGCCCCATAATAATTACCACCTCTGAATCTAGGATCCAAGGAAAGAGCTGTCCTGCCTATTGCACTCCAAGCAATCTGCTGTGCACTGGCTCTTAACGTAGTAGCCAAAGGTGCTAAAGATGAGACTCGATCAGGAAACATAACCCCCCATTCGAGCACTTGCATGCCACCCATTGAACCACCGACTACACAACTCCATTTTTCTATACCTAAATGATCTGCAACACGCCTTTGACATCTGACGATGTCGCGAATTGTTACGACAGGAAAATCAGGTCCAAATGGTTTGCCGGTCTTTGGATTGATGCTCGCAGGCCCCGTCGATCCCTGACATCCTCCTAAAACATTTATGCAGACTATGAAATTCTTTTCTGTATCCAATGCACAACCTGGACCAATAAGTCCATTCCACCATCCTGGCGTAGAATGGCTTGTCTCAACATCGCCATAAGCATGCGAATCACCTGTTAGAGCATGACAAACCAATATTGCATTATCTCCTTCTGGAGACAGCTCTCCCCACGTCTCATAAGCCATGCTTATATAGTCAAGAGTTTCTCCGCTCTCTAAAACAAATGCCTGTCCATCTACCACTTCAACAAAATTACGATTGCCTACACCTTGCTCTATAGACCATGCTCCTGAAGCGGGGATATCATCGCTGTAGGATCGTGGATGAAAAGGCAAACGCACAGACTTACGTCTGCCGTTAATAAATCTTTTTATCCTCATTTTTCCTCCGCAAACAGACTCCAATCGGAGCCGGCAGGGAAAAATAACCACCCGCCGGACACTTCATTGTCTCTTCCGAAACCGCATCCTCACCTACTAGGCGAACGAGCACCTTGGGTGTCCATCCCAGGTTGCCGGACTCAAATTTGAGCCTCTCTTGATGTAATACCATTCTAAGAGGCGCATGAAAACATCATGCATAGTCTTAGAAATTTTGCACTTTATCCGAACTAATTTGCCTCCAAATCAGGGTTCCATGAGATTAAATTTTTTAATCTCTCATCATTAGAAAACATCTCAACTATTGGCTGTTTAAGACCAAGTCGCCGCATCAGTTTTCTGATTTCAAGCTCCTCATCCCAGCAGATCAAACTTACCACTACACCGCTCTCACCTGCTCTTGCAGTCCTACCAGACCGATGCAAATAAGTTTTGGCATCAGAAGGTGGATCGTAGTGGATCACTGCCTCTACATCATCCACATGGATTCCTCTTGCTGCCACGTCAGTCGCAACCAATGTTCTTATTTTCCCTTTAGTGAAGTCCTTTAAAGCTTTTTCACGCTGCGACTGCCTAAGATCCCCATGTATGGCCGCTGCAGTAACATTTTCTTGTAAAAGTTTGGACGCTAACTTATCTGCCCCCCATCGCGTTTTAGTGAAAACTATTGTTTTGTTCGAAGAATTTATTATTGTGGCAGCTACCTTCACTTGATCCATTTCATGAACGGCGATAAAACGATGCTGCATCTCTGCAACTGTCACTTCACGAGATTCAACTTCATGCATTGCAGGTTCTTGTTGATATCGGCTTATCAAACCACTTACCATGCCATCTAGAGTTGCTGAAAACAGTAAAGTTTGATGATCTAGTTCCACTTGTCGCAAGATCCATTCGACTTGTGGCATAAACCCCATATCTGCCATTCGATCAGCTTCGTCAATGACAATTTTCTCAACACTAGCTACTGAAATATCACCTCTTTCCAATAGGTCAATCAAACGTCCTGGTGTGGCAACTACAAAATCGACACCTTTCTTTAGTGCCTCAATCTGCTTTTCTATCGGGGAGCCTCCATAAATAGCTCTTACTCTTAGACCTCTCTTCAAAGCTAAAGGCTCAAGCTCATTACATACTTGAATAGCCAATTCGCGTGTTGGGACAAGGGCTAAACCGGTAGGTTCTCCTGGTTTTGAAGCTGGTAAAAGCTGCAACAGCGGCAAACCAAAAGCAATTGTTTTACCTGATCCTGTTTTTGCCTTCCCGCAGACATCTCTTCCCTTCAAAATATCTGGGATAGTTATTTTCTGTATTTCAAACGGTTCAATGATGCCTAAACGGTTCAATTCTTCAACTAAGTCTTTTTCTATTCCTAATTCAGAAAATCCGACGCTCATCGTTTCCTTACCCCTGCAGTCAAACTATGACAAAAATTTTTGATCGTGCTGAAACTATTTTTACCCTCTAAAGCACTCACTCAGCTTGTTCCAGTTGAACCAACTGAAATGGCTTAGCGAATCCATCAACCATTACCTCTCCCAACTCAATTTGAGTGAGATTCATCAATGGTGAAACCAACTCCTTTGGTGCTAAAACTTGACCAGGTCCGGCACTATCACATAGCCGAGAAGCCAAAATTACCTCTCGTCCTACATGATCATCACCTTCGATTAAAAGAACCCAACCACGCGCAATTCCAGCCCTTACCGGCAATTCAAAATCTGAATCATTAATTAACGAATTAATTTCAAGTACCGAATCAACTGTCTCTTCAGGTTCCACCCCAACAAGCATCACACCATCACCAAGCCATTTAGCTATTCTCACACCTCTTTTGCTTGCAATGTTGCGAACAGCGTTACGAAAATCAACCAATACGTCAACTGCCTGCTCATCCCCCGCTCTTTCATTAAAAGCGGTAAAACCTGAAAGGTCTATAAAAGCAAAAGTTCTATCCACTCTTCGCAACACGAAATCAGTATCCACACAAAGACCGTAGTTGCTAAAACCTCTCTTAGGGATTCATTGAATCAATAGGTCGTTGTCTCCCTAGTGCCACAATCAGTAAGCCAGAAACAATTGCTATCAAACTCATCCAAATATTTACCCTAACTCCAGCTATCAAGGAGGCACTGTCGATTCTGAGTGCCTCCACCCAAAGTCTTCCTACGCCATATCCCAATATCCAAAGCCCTATCAAACGACCAGGTTTCAAGAGTCTTGCCCGATCACACTTAGCTAAAAGTAATGCTAATAAAACATTCCAGACTGCCTCATAAAGAAAAGTCGGATGGAAAGTCGACTCTGCAATGAAACCCTTTGGTCTATGTTGAAAATCTATTTCTAGAGCCCAAGGTAATTCTGTGGGCTTTCCAAACAATTCTTGATTAAACCAGTTACCCCACCTGCCTATTGCTTGTGCAATAGGTATTGAAGGAACTACCGCATCAAGAACTTCGGAGGTATTTATACCCTTCTTCTTAGCAACACTTACCCCCACAACAACTCCGAGGATTAAACCACCTGGTATCCCCAAGCCCCCTTGCCAAATGGCAGGCACATCTTCCCATCTCCCTCGAAAAGATCGCCAATCGGTTATTACATGGTAAAGACGTGCTCCGATAAGACCGAAAGGCACTGCCCAAATCATGATCTCAGAAATTTCTTCAGCCTTTCCACCTTTATTTTCCCAGCGTTTCTGACACCACCAGATTGCTACTAGAACTCCGAGAGCGATCATAAGCCCATAGGCACGCAACTCAATTGGACCAATATGAAAAGAGCTCGAAGAAGGGCTGGGTATGGAAGCCAAATAAAAAATTAGAATAACTCCAATTAAGTAGAGAAAAGCTCTTCAGGTACTGCAAATAAGTCAGATGACCCAGCAGTCACAGCTCCAAGTTGAGCTCTGGTCAAGGGCAAAAGCTGCTCAGCATAAAAATTGGCTACAGTCATTTTACTATTTCGAAAATCTGCGTCTCCGACGTCCTCATTGCTTCTTGCCCCAATTGCTAAACGTGCTAAGAACCATCCTCCTACCAACTGTCCCAACATCCGTAAATAAGGTGTGGCTCCAGAAATTGCTTGTATTGGGTCTCCAGTTCCTTTTTCAGCAAGCCAAGCAGTGGCCTCTTCAACAGCTTGCAAACTGTCAGTGAGGTTCGACTTAATCGTTTCAAATTCCTCACCCTGCTGATTCAGGCTTTCAGTAAAGTCTTTAATCTCGTCAAGAAGATCTCTGATAACTTTCCCTTCGTTCATCTTCAATTTTCTTCCAACTAGATCTATCGCTTGAATACCATTCGTTCCTTCATAAATAGGAGAAATACGTGAATCTCTAAGATGTTGAGCTGCGCCTGTTTCCTCAATATACCCATAGCCTCCATGAACTTGAATTCCCAAAGAAGTCATTTCAACTCCCAAATCAGTGCACCAAGCCTTGGAAATGGGTGTCAATAATTCAGCTCTGTCCGAAGCCAATTGTCTTTCCTCGCTATCAGGATGACTCCTTGCTAAATCCAGGGCTGCAGCATTCGCATACAAAATACATCTCATTGCATCTGTATAAGCCCTCATGGTTAATAACATCCGTCTTACATCTGGGTGTTCAATAATTAAGGACTGCTCACCTGCTTCCGCCCCTATAGCTTTACCCTGGCGTCTATCCAAAGCGAAAGAAGAAGCCTGCTGTAGCGCTCTCTCTGCTACCGCTAACCCTTCAACTCCAACACCCAAACGAGCGTTATTCATCATTTTGAACATGTAACGCATTCCTTGATGCTCTTCGCCAATCAAGTAGCCAACTGCTCCATCTCCAGCTTCACCATAAGAAATTACACAAGTCGGACTGGCATGAAGACCTAACTTGTGTTCAAGGGATAGGCAACGGTAATCGTTACGTTCTCCTAGCGAACCGTCATCTTCAACTAGATACTTGGGGACGATGAAGCAAGATATTCCTTTTGTGCCTGGTGGACTATCTGGAGTGCGTGCTAACACCAACTGAATAATATTTTCGACTAACTCATGCTCTCCAAAAGTTATGAAAATTTTAGTTCCAAAAATTCTATAAGTTCCGTCTTCTTGAGGTACAGCCTTAGTAGTTAAAGCACCTACATCAGAACCCGCTTGGGGTTCAGTCAGGTTCATCGTTCCTGACCATTCACCGGTAACTAATTTCGGTAAAAAAACTTCTTTTTGAGCTTCATCGGAAAAAGTGTGCAAACAGTCGATTGCACCTGCTGTCAGCATGGGACCCATTGACCATGCTCTACTCGCTGTTGCTAGCATCTCTGTCAAAATAGTGTGGACAGCTAATGGAAAGCCGCCGCCGCCGTAATCTGGATCTTGCGAAATGGCTCCCCATCCGGCATCTACGAAGTGGTCCCAAGCCTTCCCAAACTCTTCTGGCATAGTAACTACACCGTCTGAAACTGAACATCCTTCTTGATCACCAATTTTGTTAACAGGTGATATAACTTCGGCTGCAAAACGTCCAAGTTCTTCAAGAACACCATCAACCGTCTCGACATCTACATGTTCGTAACCTGGTAGGTCACACAATCTGCTTATATCACTAATCTCATTTAGAACTAGTCTGATGTCGTTTAGAGGCGGTTTGTATTCAGTCATATTTTCAGGTTAGCGAACTTGACGTAAGACACGCTGTTTGCGCTAACCGTTTGCTGATTTCATTTCTTTATGTGGAGCATGTATCGGGACGACTTGGCGGTCAGGACCTGAATCTCCATCTAACCAGTGTTGGCGGCACCGAAGCTCATAAGTGACTTTATTATCTTCTGGGTCATCTACTACGACAAGGTCGCCATCATAAACTTGTTTACCTTCAAGCAATCTCGCATTATGTGTAGCTCGACGCCCGCACCAGCAACGCGCTTCAACTTGCACTTCAATCCTCTCGTCAGAGAGTTCCAAAAGCCTTCTCGTACCCTCAAACAACTCTCCTTGAAATGAAGTAAGAAGTCCAAATGCGTAAACTTCCGCTCCGATCTCATCTACAACCCGAGCTAACTGCTCGATTTGATCAACAGAATAAAACTGTGCCTCATCACAAATCATGTAGTCAAGAGATCCGTTATTCTCTTTTTCCTTTAAAGCAAAATCGTAAAGATTAAAGCCTGAGGACACTTGAACGGCATCTGCTGAAACCCCCAGAGCACTAGAAACTTTGCCGCCAGCTCTATCCAACTGGCTGCAGAGGATCCCGAACAAACCTCTAGAAGATAGATTGTGATGAATTTGCAGGGCCAATGTACTCTTACCGGATCCCATAGTGCCGAAAGAAAATCTTAGAGAAGCCATCAGAATTTCTCTTTAAAAGAACTTAAAGCGACTGAATGTGTTTCCATTGACATATTTATACCTATTTTTACAACCTAATTTGACGATAGTGCTTAAATAATAAAGTAATCACTGAAATCTGCATCTTGTTTGTTTTGGTTAAATATTTACTATGTCTAAATCAAAAAATCTAAGCAATGCCGATACTGTCATTTGTATGAAGCAAATCTTTCCCGAAGAAATTGAAGTGGACCCTGTAACTGTTTACAACAATGACATCAGAACTCCTTTAAATTCAAGGCCTTGGGTATTACTAAATATGGTTAATTCTGTGGACGGTTTCATTTCCGTTGAAGGCAGAGCGGGAGGATTAAGTGGACCCGCAGACAAAAACATCTACCAAATAATCAGAGGTCTTGCGGACATCATCTTGGTTGGCGCAGGCACCGTTCGAACTGAAAATTATAAGGCCCCAAAAACACCCGAGGGTGATTTAGCTAAGTTTCGAGAATCTAGAGGGCAAGAAAAAAGACCCAGACTCGCTGTCCTTTCAGGTGAACTTAATCTGGACCCTGATATGGATTTATTTGCTGAACGCCATCTAGAAGACAAACCACCTCTGATTTATACGAAAAGTGAGTCACTCAAAAAAAATGCTTCTCGATTTACGTCTTCAGCAGAGATTGTCGATTTCCCAGAGAAAGAATTGAATGTTTCAAGAGTAGTTGGGGACCTCTTAAACAAAAATGCAAAGATTGTGGTTTGTGAAGGTGGACCTAACTTGAATGCACACTTATTGGCCGCCGGATTAATAGATGAATTCTGTCTGAGCGTTTCACCTCGAGCAGTAGGAGGGGAAGACCCTGCAATGTTTCTTAACCAGCCAGTTGATTCACCTACTGAACTTTCCTTAGATCGGATATTAATAGAAGAAGAATTTCTATTTTGTCGTTACCTGACGATTAGGTGAGAATTTACAACCCTCTGTTCAAAACAATACGCTGACCCGGTTGCAATTGAGCTCCACCGGTAATATTTGCAAGTTCATCAACGGTGTGTCGTATGTCTGTACCCTCTGGATTGAATTTGTCAGCAATTTCCCAAAGAGTGTCGCCAGGTTGCACAACATATACGACTGGTTGTCCAGCGGCTTCCACTACAGAACCCCCGGGGACACCATGGATTCGGCCAATAATCTCATTAGCCATCAAAACAGTTAAAAATACTACTAACCCCACCACCGACAGGAAAACTAAACGTCGACGGCGATAAACCTTTTGAGGTAATGGCCTTGAAGTAATATTCTGCAAATTCTGACCAGTAATCTCGTAGGAGCTATATATGACTGCTGTATTCATGTATATATCCTTTCAAAGGGGTGTGACATAGCTGTTTTATAAGGAAAAACAGTCAAATACTTGACAAAGAACGTTTGTTCGGGGAACATATGTGCGTCGTACAAGTGTTCGATCATGATACAATGATATCGAACATTTGTTCGATTGCAACTAAAAAAGGTTTTTTATTATGAATGAAAATTCTCTAACTAAACGACAAATACAAATACTCGAATTCATTGACAGTGAATCCAGAGAACGAGGCTTCCCGCCTTCCGTTCGCGAAATCTGTAAAGCGGTCGGGCTAACATCCCCTTCAACCGTGCATGCTCATCTCTCCAGTCTTCAGAAATTGGGCTACTTACGACGGTCTGACCCCGGTAAACCTCGAGCTATCGAAGTTTGTTTCGATCCGATAAGCGGAGTCGCTGTTAACAGGGGATCTGTCCAACATGTTCCTCTAGTGGGTGATGTAGCAGCGGGAGTTACAGTTTTCCGCCAAGAAAATATCGAAGAATCTCTTCCCCTTCCTGCCGAATTTACTGGCGACGGAAACCTTTTCATGCTGAGAGTTAAAGGTGATTCGATGACAGGTGATGGGATACTCCACAACGACTACGTGGTCGTAAAATCTGAAACTTCCTCCAGTTCTGCAAATGAACTTCTCGTGGTTGAACTACCCGAAGCCGACGGAACTGTGGGAGTCAAAAGGTTAAAGAAGCAAGGAAGCAAGGTCATAGTATGTTCGTCAAACCCTGACTTTGATGACATCGAATACAGCGCAGATGAAGTAAAAATTATCGGCAAAGTTGTAACTGTTTTACGAAAGATCTGAAATTCTAATTTCCCTCTAAGACTCTTCTGATTGTCTCAAAAGCAACTTCTAGATTTTCACGCTCTACCCGCTCTTCAGCAGTGTGAGCCAATGTCGCATCACCTGGTCCGAAGTTAATCGCTGGAATCCCCTGCTCGGAGAAAAAAGCAACATCTGTCCAACCTAATTTTGCACGAGTTTCAATACCTTCACCTATAGAAGCAAGCAGAGAATGATCCATACCAGGTGCCGCTGCTGGCGCCATGTCTATCAATTCAATCATGTCCCCATCTTCCATGTGCGGCCCGAGAAATTCCCTCACATGATTTTCCGCCTCCTCAGAATTGCGATCCGGTGCATGTCTGTGGTTAATAAGCAATGTTGCCGTATCAGGGATCACATTGCCCGCCACTCCCCCTTCGACACCCACCGCTTGCAATGCCTCACGGAACTCACAACCCTCTATAAGGGGCTCCCTGTATTGATAGTTCTCTAAAGCATCAAGTACGCCGCTCAAACGATGCACAGCGTTTCGACCCATCCATGGGCGTGCGGAATGTGCCCGCTCTCCTTTAAATGTCAATAAGAATCTCATTGTCCCTTGGCAACCTGCTTCAATCAAAGCACTTGTAGGTTCTCCTAGAACTGCAGCATCCCCACTTAATAGTTGAGGAGCTTCAGTAAAAATTTCTTTCAAACCATTATGCTCACTCGCTACTTCTTCACGAGCATAAAAAACCCATGTGACGTCGATTGCATAATCAATTACAGACCTAGCCAGTTCTAGCATTACGGCAATGCCACCCTTCATGTCTGCGCTACCGAGCCCCCAACATGTATCACCTTCAATCCTTGCCCCAGACTGCGTATCGCCCGGCACCGTGTCAGTGTGACCCGCCAAAACCAGTCTCTGTTCTTTATTAAAATCGGTTCTCGCTATCAAATTGTCTCCAACACGGTCAATTGACAAATGAGGAATAGCGCTTAGTTCCTTTTCGATTAACGAAACAAGTGGACCTTCCTCAAAGCTGACAGATGGAATATCAACCAGCTCTGCAGTCAATTCCAACAGATCACGCATAGCTGAGGCATCCGGTATTCAAGTCGTTACTCCATGCGTACGCAAAACTTCGTTCAGAGCTGACTTATCATGTCGCTCTCCTGGTTCTAAGTATCGAACAACTAAAACACAAGGCAACCCAAAAGTGCCTCCAGTGAATTCCCGTTCACGACTTGCTTGGACGGCTACACACCATGGCGGAACCATTCCTCTACTTATCTCATCGCCAGATTCAGCGTCAATAACAGGTATTGAACCTGTTAAAACCGCTCCAGCTCCGAGCACTGAACCTTCACCTACAGAAGCCCCCTCAGCTACTATGCATCTGCTTCCGATAAGACACTCATCTCCTATAAACACTGGGACAGCATTAGGAGGTTCTAAAACACCACCGATACCAACCCCACCCGAAAGATGAACATTTTTCCCTATCTGGGCACATGAGCCAACAGTTGCCCATGTGTCAACCATGGTATTTTCACCTACATAAGCCCCAATATTCACATAGCTAGGCATCATCACAACACCAGGAGCTTGATAGCTTCCCCAACGGGCAGATGCACCCGGTACAACTCTCACCTTGCTCTCAGAGTAATTTTTCTTCAGAGGTATTTTGTCAACGAATTCAAAGGGTCCTACTTCTTGGATGGACATTTCAGATTGACGAAAAAGTAACAAAATAGCTAATTTCAACCATTCATTTACCTGTACACCATTTTCGGTGTCATATTCAGCTACTCGCTCTTCACCCGTATCGAGCAAATTTATAGCCTGATGGATCAGAGAATTAACTTCTGAGTCCCCAGTTGTTAATTCATCCCTTCTTTCCCATATATTTTCTATTTCTTTAGCTAAATCAGTCATACCCGAGATTACCCCTTATTCCTGAGCTAGAAAGCAAGTTTTTAACTAAACCCCGGCCCTTTGTTCCAACAACTCGATCCGATCATCAGTGGCGACAGCGGCAACTCTTATGTAACCCTTGCCTTTTTCACCAAAAAACTGGCCTGGGGTAACAACCATGCCCAGGTTTTTTGCCAATTTTTCAACTAGCCCCCACTCATCACCTTCGGGTGCGGGTATCCAGAGATAGAAAGAACCTTCTGGCATTTCAGTTTCAATTCCAAGAGATTCAAAAATGGAAACCAGCTTTGAAAGTCTCCCCAAATACAACTGCCTCTGTCTATCCGCATGCTGTTGATCAATCAAAGCAGCTATTCCTGCAATTTGTGCCGGCCCGGAAAGCATAAAACCTTGATGTTTTCTGACTTCACGTAAATAACCGACCAGTTCTGCATCTCCTGCGTAAAACCCGACTCTCATTCCGGCCAGATTGGATCTTTTAGAAAGTGAATGGATGGCTAATACACCTTCTTTACCACTCTGAAGAACAGACTTTGGAGAAGTCGCCCATGAGAACTCCACATAGCATTCATCTGACAAAATTGTTACTCCATTTGCCTTGCCCCAGTCGGCTATCGCTTCTAAGTCCTCAATCGCTCCTGCAGGGTTACCGGGACTGTTGACCCATAGACAAATAGCTCGCTCTATATCTTTTTCATCAACTTCCGAAAGGTCAATTCTCCAATCTTTATCAACAGGAACTGCGACTGGACGACAATCAGCTAATTGAGCCCCCATTGAATAAGACGGATATGAAACCGCCGGGTACAAAACTGTATCTTTTTTCGGATTTCTCAATTTAAGAACTGCAGGCAACCCTGTAACGATCTCTTTTGTGCCGATACAGGCTCCTATTGAAGTTGTGTCGATTTTAACTTTAAGACATCTGTCCAACCACTCAGAAGCTGCCCGTAAGAAATCTTCACTTCCGACTGAGGAGGGATAAGGGCGAGCTGAATCAAGACTAATTTCTGATGTAATAGCTCTTCTAACGACTTCAGGTACAGGGTCACATGGTGTGCCTATGGAAAGATCCACAACTCCACCGGGCAAAGAATCAGCCAAAATTCTATATTC